>Ga0228710_1002910_pt1 | contig 27219 bp, 11 predicted proteins | sample MedpolnodulmetaG_FD_177995 | JGI IMG/M metagenome (GOLD analysis project Ga0228710, IMG submission 177995) | Root nodule microbial communities from Medicago polymorpha collected in Santa Monica, California, United States - pink nodules | ecosystem: Host-associated > Plants > Roots > Nodule... | reverse complement strand
CTTCTTCTCTTCTATGTCTACAAGGAACGTTAGTGAGTAGACTCTTCTTGTCTTGGGATTGTTGGATAAGTCTAATGACATAATCCTAATCAAACCAAGCCATAAACCCTAATTTTATATAAATCTATTTTTAATCTAATTCACCGTTTTCATAATGAATTAACAAATACCAAACTCATAAAGCGACAGCGGAGGGTTAGTATTTGTTAATTCATCATCTCAAATATCAATTCATAAAGCGACAACGGAGCTTTGATATTGGAACAAGTGAAATTAGACAAGGGTTGCGAAACATGAGAATAGTCTAGCAAACCTTGAGACATAAAAAGTTTCGTTCTTCAAGGATTCTAATAGCAATCAACCATGAGAATAGGCGTGGTTGTTAGAGGAACACACTCACTGCACTTCGAAAGAAACTTTGATACGCTTAAGAGAAACTTGTCTTTAGAAAGTAGGTCGAATGTAAAGTTTAGGTTTAGGGTTTATTTTGTGAAGGATTTGTCATCTAGATGAACCAATAATCCCAAGGTGCTTTTATTTTTATTATTTTCTTTTAATTAAAAATCCAAACTTTTTAACCTTTGAAACTTTCATCTAATCATTATTAAAAGTTAATTGAATTCATAACTCCCTGTCGGAACGATACTCTTTTTACTACTTCGGTAGAACCGTACACTTGCGGATTTACTCATCAATAAACTATTTCACCGTTATCCCTGTTGTAAGTCTCCGTTTAACCGATGCTGATGTGGCGGTTAAGTTATTGGCTAGGATCAAAAAGTTGCGTTTTAAAGGCTCCAGGGTGTCAAAACCTTGCATTTAATGGTCACAAATGATCATTTATAGGGCTAAAAAGGTTGTTCTTGTTGTCAATAGATGCTTTTCTAGCCATATAAATGATCATTTGTGACCATTAAACGCAATGTTTGAATTATCTAGAGCCTTTGAAATGCATCATTTGGATCCAAGTCAGCAATTTAACGACAACATTAGCATCAGTTAAACGGAGACTAACATCAGAGGTAAATGTGAAATAGTTAATCAATTAAAGGAACATATTTAAAATATTTAAAACTTATAGGACTAATTTATGAATTATGTCAAACTAAAAAGACCAAAAGCGATATTTAACCTAAATAAAATATTCATTTCAAACTCTCTTCTCACTCAAGTTTGATTCCCCATCCGATAATGGAAAACAAATTGAAGAGAAAACAATTTAAAATATTTAAATACATCAACTAAAATACTTTACCCATATATGAAGAAAAAAAGACATGTAAGGCGATGGATAACCATGTAAACAAATCATTTTAAAAGTTTCTCCCATTTTCTCGTGATCCAAATAAGAAGAGAAATATTTATCTTTCCCTCTTCAACCCTTTACCACGTCCCTTCCAACCAATTACATATAGGGACAGATCTAGACATTCGGTTGCAACAACCAAAATACCACCCAACAGGTGCGCAACACAAGTCTAGAAGATCGTTGGAGGAAGCCGACACCTGGCAAGTATAAATGCAACATTGATGCATCCTTTTGTACTTCTCTTAACAGGGTTGGGTGCCTTAGAAATGATGGTGGTGCATTTGTTCTTGTAAGAATGGAATGGCTTGCCCCTCTTTGTGATGTAGAGGTGGGAGAGGCGGTTGGTTTGCATACAGCCTTGGATTGGATCTCTAATCAACAATTTGATAATGTCGATTTTGTTCTTGATTGTAAAAAAGTTGTTGATTGTGTCAATTCTAGTTTAGATGATAGCAGTGAATTTGAGTGTATTATTACTGCTTGTAAACAACTGCTAGAGGATAGATTTCAGAACTCTCATGTGGAGTTCAACAGGAGGCAAGCAAATAGGGTAGCTCACGAGTTAACTCAGGCAACCCTGTCTAATCCTAGCCCCCATATTATTGATGAAGTACCTACATGTATTTGGCATATTTTACCTAATGAAATGCAATGAATTTATTCCTTCAAAAAAACATTGTTTGATGCAATACACTTGCAATAAATTAATAACTCTAATATTTGATAACAGTAAAAAGTTTATTAGAAAAATGTATTAACGGATGTATGATCACTGGTATTTTAGCCCTTACAAAGGTATCCTTAGATGTGTAACTAAGAAAAAGATACCATTAGATGCATCGTAGGTATGCTAAAGAAGAATGCCACCAATCAATCAAAACTAAGAGATAATGAACTTTATATGTTATACCCCACAGGTTCCACACCCAAAATAGTAGAGCAAACAAAATATATTAAAACAATTTAGCAAAAATATATTAAAACAAATCTCTTTCAAATGAAATCATTCACAGTCTATCACTTTTTCATGCATGCAATTACTGAATCAAATATTTGAAAATTGATTCAAATCACCTGATAAAACGTAAGACAAACATAAGCAACTTCTAACAAGGTCTCATAAATAATTAAGATTCGAAATTCAAGAGGTTCAAAATATTTCAAAAACAAAATATCTCCAAGCCACACTTAGAGAACCACAAAGATTCCAGAAACATGCAAGTTCATAATTTATTAATGAAGGATATATATTACCCCTTCTACATAGAAGAACCATCTGGTTTAAGAAGAACCGCTCCAAGGCCAATTTCATTTGAAGGTATGAAGTTGTTCACATTTTCGAACAATAAGGCCTCTTCTGGGGAGGACTCATCTGGTATCTCGTGATTTTTCAACTCATCGAGAAGTTCTTTTTGAAACTTCTCCATCGGTGTCATCTTCTGATTAATAATCCTTAAACTGCGTCTCTCTGGAGATACTGCATAGTTGCATGAATCTGAATCTTTTTCATCTGAGTAAAAATTCTCTTATTTAATAACAGTTTAAAATAAGTATTCACGCATGCCCACCCTCACAAAAGTAGTATACAGTGGCGGAGATAGAAAAAAAAGTTAGGGTGGACCACTAAAATTAACCGTTGAAAAATTGTTTAAAGCCTCGCAAAATAGACTTATAATTGAATTATTTAAATTTTTTAGGTGCGCCACTACATCACTTTGCGGGAATTTGGATCAACCGAAACCTAAAACCGACATAAAATTGTATAAAATCTCGCAAAATAGACCTATAATTGAATTATTTAATTTTTTTGGGTGAGCCACTACACCACTTTACTGGAATTTGGATCAACCGAAACCTAAAACCGACACAAAATTGTATAAAATCTCGCAAAATAGACATATAATCGTTGATTTTTTAATTTTTCCGGGTCGGTCATGGCCCACCCCAGTCCATGAAGGGCTCCGCCACTGGTAGTATATATCATTGTAAAGAAAAGAGTGAAAATGGCTAGTACTAATATAAACACATACCATTATCAGAATCAGAAACATCAATGGATGAAGAACTTTCTTTGAGACTGTTGTTTCTACTGTTGCCACTGTTAGTAACGAGTTCTTTTGGAAAACAACGTTTGAGAGAATGATCTTCAAGGTTTCCCCAGTTTTGGTATCTTAGTCCACATGCATTGCATAAAACTGGCTTCTCTTCTGGTCCCTGGCGCCATGCTGGAGTTGCTGATGATGAATCCATGTTAATCACCGATTCAAAATAATTAGTAAGAAAATGTTGGAAAAATCAATAAAAAAAAAAACAAAATATTCTTATAAAGGGGTATTAATCACATGCTTAGCTATATTTATATATAAAGACACATTAATTCATATATGCCTTTTAAATTTAAATGATTTAATAGAAGCCTTTTTAATGATTGTACATATTAGAGTGACTATGGTCATGGTCTTAATTTTCAAGATCTGTGTTATGAAATTAAACTGTAGAAAATTAATGAGTTAGAATAAATTATTGTATTGCCTTTTAAATTTTGACCAATTAAATAAAGTCTTTAATTTTTTAATTTATATACTTAATTATACTTTATTTTTATGAGAATTAATTATATTAGTTCCTCTGCTACATTTAGTAAATGTATTATTTTGATCCTCCAATTTTTTTATGTGAGTATGTCTCACGATTGTGATAAGAACGGCTAGTAGGGCGCTAATTAATTTGCACTACAACAATAATAACTTTGATGCATCAGATCATAGAAACAGGTGATTTTTTCAAAAAAATTGGTTGGTGCATGAATATCTCTCAAACAGAACTAAAGTTGTCTTCAAGGTATAGAAGTGTTTGACAAAATTTGAGTGCGAGAAATTATTTGCAGAATGATTTGAGTTAATCCTATAGGTCCGTATGTACTATATTTGTGGTTGCACTATACTCCCACATGAAGAATGAAATATAAGTAAAAATGCATATCTACGTTTAATATTTGTAAGGTTAGCTAGGCTTATTTTTAGGTTGTGAGTTTGGAGTTTCTAAGGTCTTTTTGTATATGAATGCAATATCCGTATTAGCAACAATAAACAATATATTAGTAAAAAAAATAAACAATATACATTCACTTTCTTTCTCATCGGAAGATGGGTAACTCAACTAATTCGAGTTAAAAATTAGTGAGTCGGAGGATACAAGTTTAATCCCTGACAAAGGGAAAATATAATAACATTTCTTAAATTGATTGGGATGCTATTTGTTTGAATAAGGAGTTTGAAGGTTTGGGGATCAGAAGAATGAAGGAGTTTAATATTGTACTTTCAGGGAAGTGGTGTTGGAGGATGTTGGGGATAAAGAGGGGTTATGGTATATAGTGTTGATGGCGAAATATGTTGAGAAGGGGGGCTCTTGAAAGAGGTAGGTAGATGAGTCTATGTGGTGGAAGGAGTTGGTGCGGGTCCGTAATGGTATTGGGTTTGGAGATGAAAGGTGGTTTGAAGAGAATTTAATGAGGGTGGTGGGTGACGGGGTTGATACTTATTTTTTGTCAGATCTTGGGTAAAGGGGTGTTTCTCTCAAGGACCAGTTTAGGAGGTGGTTTGATTTGTCTGTAAATAAGTGGGTGTCGGTAGTAGATATGTTTTCGTTGGGACGGGAAGGGAGCTGATGCTTGGAGTTGGAGGCGATAGGTTGTTTGTGTGGGAGGAGGCGTAGATTATTTGCGTGGGAGGAGGAGTTGAGAGGGGAATGTAGGACTTTATTTAACAATGTTACTTTTTAGTTTAATAGTGGTGATCATTGGTTGTGGTATCTAGATCCGGTTGTTGGCTATTATGTCAGTGGTACTTATTAGTTGCTATTCAATTTGGTTCCCCATTCTCATTCACCCGTTTTAGATCTTATTTGATATAAGAACATTCCTGTGAGGATATAATTTTTGCTTGGTGTTTTCTCATAAATCGGCTTCCTACAATGGATAATTTATTTAGACTAGACATTCTTAATCAAGACTCTCAGCTTTGTGTGAGTGGGTGTGGTGTTATAAAATCTGCTAATCACTTGTTCTTGGATTGTAAATTCTTCGACGGTGTTTGATAGCATGTTCAACAGTGGATTGGCTTCTCTTCAGTTGGCGTGTCAAGTTTTTCTAACATTTTTATGTTGTTTTGTTTTGTATCAGACGGTTCAAGAATGCGGCGATCTCTTATTTATGTTATTTGGTTTTCTTGTATCTGATAATTTGGAAAGAGCGTAATAATATGATTTTAGCCAAAAGAAGGACTCTATTTATAATTGTGTGGATAAAGTAAAATATTTTATCCTACTGGTGGTTGCAGCAAAATACATTAATTTTGCTTTTCTTTATCATGATTGGTGGCATAGCTAGCTCCACTCTTTAGGTATTGGTTAATAACTCTCTTTCATTTTTTTCTTTTGTTGGTTAGATTGTACTCCTTTTACTCTTGTGTTCCTTTTTAGCACTTTTTGTGCTATGAGAAATGTTTATTATTGTTAATATATTTTATTTTGCTTTGTTAAAAAAAATACAATCCAACCACAACTATTAAATTTGACACATTATGTTCGAAAGTTTTTTAAATGAAAGCAGTATGAACGGGAGATAGATTAATAATGAGTGGGAGACAGAGATGGGGAAAAGAGTCGTAGGACAAGAAGTCAAGAACAATGAAAGCTACCAAAGAAGTTTGATAGGATAACAAGCATAGAAAGGGCTTATGAGAAAGCTCAAGAAGAATAGACAAAAACAATTTTTTTTTCTTTCATAATGTTTTGATAGGTTTTTTTTTATCAATAATAATAATAATAATAATAATAATAATAATAATAATAATAATAATAATAATAATCATCGCTTGTCATCTTATATTAGAGAAACAATGTCGTAATGTTGCTCTATTTTTGTTGTTGTACAACCACTCTGTTAATTTTAATGAAATTAAAATTTAAGTTATCATAGGAATATAATTTTTTTTTATAATTCAGGGTCGCTATCATATCTTATTAGATTAATCTCAAATGTGAAAAAAAAAATGAGAGAAAAAAATGACACGGCCTATTTTCATGCCACATTATGGCTGGAAATGTTATGTGACATTTCCGCCTCAATGTCACATAAGTGGAATCTTAGAAGGATACATTCGTTAATGTGTTTTGTTGTCTTTTACTTTTTCTATGTTTTATTAATAAAAAATTAAAAAAGAGTAAATTATTTTTGATTAGGGTGGTTGTACTAATGGTAATTTTACAAAAGTCTCTTATGAGATTTAAATCATGTTCCTTGACTATTTATTTTTTATGTTAGGTCTTTGACCAAACTTTTGTTTTTTCTTTGTTTTAATATACTTTTAGCTTTTTAATTAATAATAATATTATTTTAATGCAACTTTTTCAGTTCAAACTTTAATTAAAAATTCCATCGAGTCAAAAATTAATATAATGTATTTAAGTCAGTCAAATGGGAAAAAAAAAACTCATTTAATTCAGTCAAATGGGAAAGAATAAAAAAAAACTCAAGAGCTTGATGGAGGAGCTAGACTTACACTTGGTTCCGCAATGGTTGCATGGACCACGTCTCTTCATATCTGTGTCAATCCTTTTCTCGAACTAGCTAGGAATAAGAAATTTTATTGATAAAAGAATCAGTTTACAAAAACCTTCAAATATGAAGAATACAACCACAAGACAGTCAAAAACTATATATAAAGGGGTTCTAAAAGTTGCAGGTATACATAGAGAGGGTTATTACTTATTATGTAACACACACACAAAATTGACAGGGTTATAAAAAATAAAATTTGGATACAAGAAAAAAATATTATCCAACCATTAATCATCGATAATTATACAAATGCAGAAAAGTTTCATAACTTTCATACCTTTCTGCTTGTGTTTTTCTTGCGAGTCTTTCACAATTCGTTACGTAGTTTCTTCTGCGTCTCTCTCCTTTTCTTTTTCTTTTTATGATATTTTTTTTATGTTATTTTTGATATTTTTCCACTGGTGGTATAGCCTCTATTATGTGTACCTTGCATACATATATATACATACATACATATACATATATATATATATATATATTTGTGAGAGAGTGGGTCATTTATATCAAAAATAAATTTTCTACTCCATCAGTTTCAAAATGAATAACGTTTAAGGTTTTTACACATATATTAAGAAATGCATCAAGTAAAAGAAAGAAATATGTTATTTTACCAAATTATCCTACTCAACTATTGATTTGTTTTTCATTAAAAAAATAATACTTTGGAAGTAATGTATATAGTATTAATTGAAGGGTACAATTGAAAAGAAAAAGTTATTATTGCATTGAAACTGAAAGTGACATTCATTTTGAAACATTTTTTTTTGCCTAAAACGAAACTCATTTTAAAACGAATGGAGTATATGAGTCGTCATACATAGGTACAGAAAGGAGATTCATTTACCTTTGAAAACATAAATGCATAAACATTGTTTTTTTTAATCCTCTAATTCTCACTGAAAAGAAACTTAGATAATATGAAGTTTACCTGAAAGTAAATATAGAATGATCAATAAGTGCTCCACCTAAGAATTAAACTCAGATTCTTCAAAACAATTCGTCTTTAGTGGAGTTTATTAACAACTTAAAGTCAATTAGTTGATTTACATGAGCATCATTATGCCAAGTACAAAAGAAAGATATTAGTATAATATGAAGGAGAGAATAACAATTGTGACGTGCCTATAAAAAATCGACAGTGAAGTTGATGGCCAACAACGAATCAAGTCGATAGCCAACAACGAATCAAGTCGAATTAAACTTAGTTTGAAACTCGACTCTATAATTAATTCAGTCAAATTTAATTCATGAATCAAATAAGAGTGAACTTAAGCAGAAAATTAAGTTCTTTAACTAAATAAGTCGAACATAAGCTATATATAGTTCGATTTGTTTTATTAATGACTTGACTCAGTTATATATTTAATAATATTTAAATATTATACTAATTTTTAAATATATATAATATTAACGGTCATAAAGATTCGGCATGGATATAGTTGTATGAATGACGGACACATATAAGGAGCCTTTCTAATTTCTAAGTAGAACTAGAAATATCGTCTGGCTTAAGAAGAATGGCCCCAAGGCCAACTTCATTTGGAGGTATGAAGTTGTTGACATTTTGGGACAATAAAATATCTTTTGGTTGAGATGACTCCATATGTTTTTCATGATGTTTCCACTCATCTAAAAGTTGTTTTTTAAACTTTTGGACTCGTGTCATCTAGAGGTGTTAATATTATGGGCCTTGAAGTTTTGGACCCAACCCACATAGTAAGGGGGTTAGAAAATTCACAAGATTAAAAGGGTCATGTTCATGCAAGCCCACAAATAAAAAAAATCAAAAGCCCCCAAGCTTCTAGAAACTTTTTTTTTTACCCCAAAAAACACTTTTTTTTACCGAAATTTTTTTTTCCCAAAAAAAAAATTGTTTTGTTACCGAACAAAAAAATCTTTTTTTTTTACTGAAAAAATAACTTTTTTTTTGTCCAATTTTTTTTTTTGAAATAATTAATATGAGACTTTTTTAGGCCCACAAATAAGTAGATTTTATAGTGGGCTTGACCCCAAATAATTTTATTCAATTAGGCGGTTTTAATTTAGTGGACTTTATGGGGGCTTTTATAAATGGACTTTGAAATTTAGAGCTCTATTGACACTTCTAGTGTCATCTGCTTATACGCCTTTTGTGGAAGTCACTTTGAAGGCGCCACAGAAAACATCCTTGAAGTTCCATTGTTTTGGCCTATAAGAAATAAATATACTTAATTATAAATCATTAAAACAATAAATAAGAAGTCTTAATTTAAAACAAAACACATATTCTAGAAGAAGATAAACTAAAATTAATTACATGTACCATTGCTTGAAGATTCTTCATTATCTTTCACAACATTAGGATTATTGATCTGGTTTTGTGAACAATGTTTTGGATAATAATTTTCAAGTGTTCCTCAATGTCTATATCTCATTCCACATGAATTGCACAACACTGGCTTGTCATCTGGTCCCTTACACCAATGTTGAGTAGCTGATAAAATTAACTATGTTAGTGAACAATTCAAATCATAAGGAACAAAAATATGTGATCAACACTGGCCATTGTTGAATTGCACAACACTGGCTTGTCATTTTTTTTGTGTTGATAATTAAAATTTTATAGATAAAGGTCCAAACCCAGCATCAAATCAAACAAAACCCACTATTGCTTGAAGATTCTTCATTATCTTTCACAACATTAGGATTATTGATCTGGTTTGGTGAACAATGTTTTGGATAATAGTTTTCGAGCGTTCCCTAATGTCTATATCTAATTCCACATGAATTGCACAACACTAGCTTGTCATCTGGTCCCTTACGCAATGTTGATTAGCTGATGAAATTAACTATGTTAATGAACAATTCGAATCATAAGGAACAAAAATATGTTATCGACACAGGCCATTGTTGAATTGCAAAACACTAGTTTGTCATTTATTTTTTTTGTTGATAATTAAAATTTTATAGATAAAGGTCCAAACCTAGCATCAAACCAAACAAAACTCTACCATTGCTTGAAGATTCTTCATTATCTTTCAAAACATTAGGATTATTGACCTGGTTCTGTGAACAATGTTTTGGATAATAGTTTTCAAGCGTTCCTCAATGTCTATATCTCATTACACATGAATTGCACAACACTAGCTTGTCATCTGGTCCCTTACGCCAATGTTGAGTAGCTGGTGAAATTAACTATGTTAGTGAACAATTCGAATTAGGGATGAGAATAGGCTAGGCCGAGCTAGGCTTTGCAAGACCTGAGTCTGGCCTGTCATATTTTTTTTAAAGCCTAAGCCTAACCTGCAGCCTGTTATAGACCGACTTTTTAGGCCTGAGCCTGACCTTCTGAAAGCCTGATACAGTCTGCTAGCTTGTTTATAAGCCTATATCTTATGAACATCTTTAAATAAGCAATGTGATATAAGTTTAAATGGACTAGCGAACTAATAGTTCAATTAGATTAAACTCTCTTTTATAATCAACACGAGGTTTTAGGGAATTCGACTATATATTGTATCATATTTCTATTCTAGTTTATAATAATACATTTATATATGCAAAAAATTAATGTATACTAATAAAGCTTAGATTATTGAAAAAGTTTACATATTTATATTTTAATTCAAAGTACAAAATATAATATAATAATAAATAATATTTAATATTATTCATATTACTTAAATAAGCCGGTCTAATAGGTTTAAGAGGCTTTTTGAGAGGCCTGTGGCCTAACCTTTTAAACTAAATAGGCTTAAAAAAAAGCCCAGACCTTCTCTATTTAACAAAAAAGTCTGGCATGTCGTAGGCTAGGCCATAGGCCCCTGTAGGCCGTCCTGCCCTATTCCCATCCCTAATTCGAATCATAAGGAACAAAAATATGTTATCAACACTGCCATTGTTGAATTGCACAACATTGGCTTGTCATTTTTTTTGTCGATAATTAAAATTTTATAGATAAAGGTCCAAACCCAGCATCAAACCAAACAAAACTCTACCCAACTTCTATGAAGAGTTACAGAAAGCCTACACAATCACGTGCTCATAAGTTGGAGAAAACACCATACAAAAGTTTTGATACATCAAAGATGTCATAGTCTTAAAGGCTACACTTTTTCTTAGACATCTTAAAGGCTACACTTAGCCAACGAGATAAAACACAGTTAACCCAAAGACACCTAAGGCACCAAAGATGCTTGGTCTGATAAAATACAGATAGCAAAATTCTAAGTGACTAACATGGTACGACCTGTTAGGAAGGAAAAATTAATCACCAAGCCAAAGACCCACCTTATAATTCACCAAGTTCTTATTCTCATTTCATGAATGCCACAATTTTTTATTTAAAAGAATTACAGTATAATTTAAGTTTTTTTAGAGTTATACTACTATAGTATTTTTTGTCTGATAACTGATAATTTTTTTTACTGCTAGTTCACAGTCCGTCTATTCCAAATCTTTAATATATAGTTTTAACACTATTTTTTGTTCCAAACTAAGGACCGTGTTTTAAAAAGAGTGGTGATACATGTACCACCCCATGTGACAATACACCTTTTACACCCACATAAAATTCTGACACATGGAAATCTGAACCCCACATAAATAGAAGAGAAAGTGTGGGTGTGAGATGAACTTACCAAAATATCTCTAATGCATAGGGTGTATGAATAAAAGGTGTTAATGTAACGTTTTCCCTTAAAAATCTCAAGGACATGATTCAAATTTTAACTCGAGTAGTGTCATCGTTATTAATAATTTTCTCTTTCCGGTTTTATTTTTAAAAAAAGTGAGTTTTAGAAAGTCAAGTTATAAGAGTGCATTTAAAGTGTTTAGAAATCCAAGTTATATATAATTTACATTTGTTTTCCAAATGTACACTTAAGAGTGCACTTAAATCGTTAACTCAATTGTAAGAGTTTAGAACTGTAACACTTAGGTATTAAGTTAAAATTTTGTTGAAGAAAAAAAAATCACTTTGCAATTTTTTTTATAGAGAGGGAGTATAAAGGCTTCTCTAACCCAATACTAATACACGCATGGTTTGAAAGAAGAGTAAATCATAATTATACATAAAACTAGGAGAAGAATTTTTGTTGTTAACCATCGTTTCTAATGAAGTTAGGTCGAAAGTTAAATATATAGTGACCAATTGAATTAACTAGAAGGAGATTAATACAACCAAAGTTAGAGAAGCAAACCGCCAAGATCCAATAAGTAAGAAGAGAGTGTCAACCCAAAAAAGAACACCTTGTGGATATGTACTCAAAAATCTTAAATTATCAAATACTCCAACCGTCCTTAGTTATAAACATTGATTGAGAGAAAAAATATGTCCTTATATACAAGACAAGCATCTTTCAATTTACTGCATGCAATACTTAATTTCTCAAAGGATAATCTTGGTTAATACTACTATTTTACATTAATTTTGACAAAAGCATAACCGCTGATGAAGGAACTAAATCAAACCAACGTTCTAACCACAAGAAGACTTACATGTTATTCTGCAATGCAAGCACGGACCTCTTTTCCCCATATCGGCGTCTAACTTATTTTCCTTCAAGCATAAATTAGAAATTCTAGTGATTAGAAATTCGGATCCACAAAAATCATGAAAGGAAATGCACAAACACAAGAACCAAATGAAAAATAATGTTTTAGAACTCAAGTGGCAAATACATAGTGAGTGAGTTAACAGATCTTTCAACAGAAAAAAAAAAGAGTTACATAGTGAGTTAACAAAAAATATAGTCAACCATTTATAATTACACAAATGCATAAATTTTTTAAATTTTTCATACCTTTCTACGTGTTTTCCCTTGTATTCCGCCGCACTCTTTTCTTCTTTTTTGTAATTGCACTACCTCACTTGAATGTAGCTAGCTTACATGTATAAGATTATGTAAATGTCTATCTGAATAATCTATAGATACAAAAGTTTATGTTGTCACCTTTGAAATATGGCATTATGTTGGTCGTCTTGCTATTGAGAACTTAAATATATACATGTTTTTTTTTACGGTAATGTCAATTTAATGTTAGCATAAATAATTAATAAACTTCATATAAATTTTGTTGAAATTGACTCACAATTTGGTGATGAAGGTTCGTTAAAAATTGCATCGCGATAGCAATCATGCGCGATTTGGGTTCTAAGATATTGATTTCGTTCTTAAAAAATTGTGCCATGATAAGAAGGAATAGTGGCATGAATGTGGATATATAAGGCTAGCAACAATATTGTGTACGAGTTGAAGATCGCGATGTGGTCCTGACAAATCGTGGTGCGATTTTGCCTGGGTTTGAGTATTATAAAAGTTGTTATTCACCGACTTTTATAGAGGTTTCAAGAGAGAGAATTTTGCCAAAACAAATGAGAGAACTCAGAGGTTAACGGTTGAGTTTCTTTGGGTGGGATGTTGGGGGGAATGCACTTCACAAACATCTTGGATAATGAGATTTCATTAGAGGAAGGGTGAAAAAGCTATCTCTTTTGTTTTTCTCATCATAGGATTCGTTGTTGTTCTTTGTGAGATTGTGTTCTAATTTCTTGTATCCTCTTTGTAACACTCACTATATCGTAGTGGATTGAAGAGATGTTCTCTCTCCCTGATGTATGACATATTGGTCTGAACTAAGTAAAAATATATTGGTGTGTTGGTTTTCTCTAATACTGGTCTTTTATCTTTGTTGCTTTGATTATCCTTGTGGTTTTCTTCACACTTAGATCTAAGTATGTTGTTGTTGATACTTGAAGCTACTTTGATTTTGATTACTACTACTTTTCGCTCCACATATCTAAGTTTATGGGTTTTATTTTAAATTTTGAATTTACAACAAATTCCATTTTGTATTTATATAAGTTTGTCAAGTAGTCATGACTACATTTATTATGTTTAATGAGCAACGAATCCATAAATTTGAAGTAGTGGGGGAAACAAATTGGAGAGAACTTTTTTTTAAGAGAAATGTCAGCAACACACATTCTAACACACACCTTCCAACACACTCTCTTTGATTGGTTAAAACTTACATGGCTCCCACCAAATCATGTGGGTCCCATATAAGTTTAGTGGGTCCCATGTGAATTTTAACCAATCAAAGAGAATGTGTTGAAAAGTGTGTGTTAGAATGTGTGTTGCTAGCATTTCTCTCTTTTTAAATATTTAAATACATCAACTAAAAAATGTCTTTACCCATATATGAAAACATAACATGCAAGGCGATGGATAATCAACTAAAATGTCTTTACCCAAATAAGAAGAGAATTATTTCTCTTTTCCTCTTCAATCCCTTCCCATATTTAATTTTGAACCAATTACATGTTGAATTATCCAACCCTCCTAGCAAATCTAAAAAAATTGCCTTGTCACGGTTCCTTTTTTCCCTCTTAGCTACTAGCTAGCCATATTTGATAAAAATATAGATTTTATAAGAAAAATGTATTAATGGAAGTATAAACGGTATTGCCCTTACAAAATACCCTTATACGTGTAACAAAAAAAATTGTACCCTTCTCAAAAAAAACAAAAGTACCCTTAGATGCATTGTTGGCATGCTAAAGGATTTTGCCACCAATCAACCAAATCTAAGACATAACAAACTTTATATATTTTGTTGGTTCGAAGTAGCAGAACAAACAAAATATATATAAACAACTCTATTTCAAATGAAATCGTTCACAATCTATTACTTTTTCATGCATGTAATTACTGAATCAAATATTTGAAAATTGATTCAAATCACCTGATAAAACATAAGATAGATATAAGCAACTTCTAAGAAAGTGTCATAATTAATTAAGGTTCGAAATTCAAGAGGTCCAAAATATTTCAAAAACAAAATATCTCCAAGCCACGCTCAGAGAACCACAAAGATTCACAAAACATGCAAACTCATAATTTATTAATGAATGATATATATTATCCCTTCTACATAGAAGAACCGTCTGGTTTAAGAAGAACTGCTCCAAGACCAATTTCATTTGAAGGTATGAAGTTGTTCACATTTTCGAACAATAAGGCCTCTTCTGGGGATGACTCATCTGGTATCTCCTGATTTTTCAACTCATCAATGAGTTCTTGTTGAAACTTCTCCATCTTTTGATTTATAATCCTCAAACTACGCCTCTTTGGAGAGATCGCAGACTTGCATGAATATGAATCTTTTTCATCTAAGTAAAATTTCTCTTATTTATTAACAGTTTAAGATTAATATTCACGCACGCCCACCCTCACAAAAGTAGTATATAGCATTGTAAAGAAAAGAGTGAAAATGGCTAGTTCTAGTATAAACACATACCATTATCTGAATCAGAAACATCAATGGTTGATGAACTTTCTTTGAGACTGTTGTTGCTACTGTCGCCACTGTTAGTAAGAAGTTCTTTTGGAAAACAACGTTTGAGAGAATGATCTTCAAGATTTCCCCAATTTTGGTATCTTAGTCCACATGCATTGCATAAAACTTGCTTCTCTTCTGGTCCCTGGCGCCATGCTGGAGTTGCTGGAAAAATCAATCAAAAAACAAAGAATTGTTCTCTTGCAGTATTATTATTCTTATAAAGGAGTATTAATCACATATGACATACCTAGCTATATTTATTCATATATAATAGTAGTACACCTTAATTAATTCAAATGATTTAATATATGTCTTTTTATTGATTGTACATATTAGAGTGACTATGGCCACGGTCTTAATTTTCAAGATCTCTGTTATGAAATTAAACAGTAGAAAATTAATGAGTTACAGTAAATTATTGTATTGCCTTTTAAATTTTGACCAATTAAATAAAGTCTTTAATTTTTTTAATTTATATACTTAATTATACTTCCCTCAAAAAAATAACTTAATTATACTATATTTTTATCAGAATTAATTATAATAGTTCCTCTCCTACATTTAGCAAATGTATTATTTTGATCCTTCAATTTTTTTATGTGAGTATGTCTCACGATTGTGATAAGAACGGCTAGTTGGGCGCTAACTAATTTGCACTACAACAATAATTTTGATGCATCGGACAGATCATAGAAACTATTTAGTAATTTAGTAATTGGTGATTTTATTTAAAAAAAATTGGTTGGTTTATGATCTCTCGAATAGGACTAAAGTTGTCTTCAAGGTATAATAGTGTTTGACAAAATTTGAGTGCGAGAAATTATTTGCAGAATGATGTGACTTAATCGTCGTATCTACTATATTTGTGGTTGCACTATACTCCCTCATGAAGAATGAAATATAAGTAAAAATGCATATTTACGTTTAATATTTGTAAGGTTAGCTAGGCTTTGTGATTTTGGAGTTTCAAAGGTCTTTTTCTATATGACTGCAATATCCATGTATTAGCGACAATAAACATTATATTAGTAAAAACAATAAACAATATATATTCACATTATATTGAGTTAAAAATTAATGAGTTGGAGGATACAAGTTCAATCCCTGACAAAGGAAAAATATAATAACATTTCTTAGATTGATTGAGATACTATTTGTCTGAATAAAGAGTTTGAAGGTTTGGGGCTCAGAAGAATGAATGAGTTTAATATGGCTCTTTTAGGGGAATGGTGTTGGAGGATGTTGGTGGATAAAGAGGGGTCATTGTATAAAGTGTTGAGGGCGAAATATGGTGAGAGGGGGCTCTTCAAAGAGGTAGGTAGATGAGTCCGTGTGGTGGAAGGAGTTGGTGCGGGTCCGTAATGGTATTGGGTTTGGAGAAGAAAGGTGGTTTGAGGAAAATTTACGGAGGGTGGTGGGTGATGGGGTTGATACTTATTTTTTTGCCAGATCCTCGGTAAAGGGGTGTTTCTCTCAAGGATCAGTTTATGAGGTTGTTTGATTTGTCTGTAAATAAGTGGGTGTCGATAGAAGATATGTTTTCATTGAGGTGGAAAGAGGGAGCCGGTATTGGGAGTTGGATGCGTAGATTGTTTGCGTGGGAGGATGAGTTGGTAAGAGAGTGTAGGACTTTATTTAACAATGTTACTTTTCGGTTTAATAGTGGTGATCATTGGTCATAGAATCTAGAACCGATTGTTGGCTATTCTTGTAGTGATACTTATCAGTTGCTAGTCAATTCGGTTCCCCATTCTCATTCAAGTGTTTTAGATCTTATTTGTTATAAGGACATTTCTTTGAAGATATTTGTTTTTGCTTGGCGTCTTCTCATAAATCGACTTCCTACAATGGATAATTTATTTAGACTAGACATTCTTAATCAAGACTCTCAACTTTGTGTGAGTTGGTCTGGTGCTACAAAATCGGTTAATCACTTGTTCTTGGATTGTAAACTCTTCGACAACGTTTGGTAGCATGTTCGACGTTGGATTGACTTCTCTTTAGTTGATACGTCATGTTTTTCTGACCATTTTATGTTGTTTGGTTTTGTATCAGGTAGTTCTAGAATGTGACGATCTCTTATGTATGTTATTTAGTTTTCTTTTGTCTGGATAATTTGGAAAAAGCGTAATAATAAGATTTTTAGCCAAAAGGATGACTCTAATCATAATCGTGTGGATAAAGTAAATATTGTATCCTACTGATGGTTGAAGCAAAATACATTAATTTTGTTTTTGATTATCATAGATGGTGGCTTAACCAATTCTTCTGTTTGTGCATCGGTTAATAACTCTCTTTTATTTTTTCTTAAGTTGGTTGAATTGTACTCCTTTTACTCTTGTGTTCCTTTTTATTACTTCTCATGCTATGAGAAATGTTTATTATTGTTTACATATTCCATTTGGCCTTGTTAATAAAATTACCATCCAATCACAACTATTAAATTTGACAGATTATGTTCGAAAGTTTTTTAAATGAAAGCAGTGGTAAGGGGAGATAGATTAATAATGAGTGGAAGACAGAGTTGGGGAGAAGAGTCGTAGAACAAGAACAATGAAAGCTACCAAAGACATTTAATAAAATAACAAGCATAACAAGGGCATATGGGAAAGCTCATGATGAAAAGACAAAAACAATTTTTTCTTCATCCATATTTTTATGTGAGTAAAAAGTAAAATTTCAAAAATAATAATAATAATAATAATTTTTGAACCATAATAATAATCATAATAATTATAATTATAATTATAATTATTATTATTATTATTATTATTATTATTATTATTATTATTATTATTATTATTGCGTGTCATTTTATATTAGAGAAACAATGTCATAATTTTGCTCTATTTTTTTGTACAACCACTCGAATTAGAATTTAAGTTATCATAGGAAGATTATTTTTTTTATAATCGGGGTCGCTATCATATCAAATTAGATTACTCTCAAACATAAAAAAAAAAATCGAGAGAAAAAAATGAAGAGATCTATTTCCTTATCACATTATGGTTGGGAATGTTATGTGACATTTCCGCCACAATGTCACATAAATGAAATATCATAATGATCACACTCGTTAATATGTTTTGTTGATTTTTTTCCCATGTTTTTTTAATAAAAAAATTAGGAAAGGGTAGATTATTTTTTATAAGAGTAGTTGTACTAATAGGAATTTTACAGAAGTCCCTTGACCAAATTTTTGTTTTTTCTTTGTTTTAATATACTTTTATCTTTTTAATTAATAGTAATATTATTTTATGCCAACTTTTTCTGTTCAAACTTTAATTAAAAATTCCATCGAGTCAAAAATTAATGCAGTGCATTTAATTCAGTCAAATGGAAAAGAAAAAGAAAAAGAAACTCAAGAGCTTGATGAAGGAGCTAGACTTACACTTTGTTCCGCAATGGTTGCATGGACCACGTCTCTTCATATTTGTGTATAATCCTTTTCTTGGACTAGCTAGAAACAAGAAATTTTATTGATAAAAGAATCAGTTCAAAAACCAAAAAAAAAACCTTCAGATATGAAGAATACAAACACAAGACACTCAAACACTATATATAAAATCATATAGAAAGGGTTATAAAAGTTGCAGGTATACATAGAGAGCGTTATTATGTAGCGCGCACACAAAAATTGAGAGGGTTATGAAAAATAAAACTCGGATACAAGGAAAAAATAGTATTCAACCATTAATCATTAATAATTATATAAATGTAGAAAAATTTCAAAACTTTCATACCTTCTTACTTGTGTTTTACTTGCGAGTCTTTCACAATTCGTCACTTAGTTTCTTCTCCGTCTCTCCTTTTCTTTTTCGTTAACTAAATGAGTTGAACATAAGTTATATACAATTCGATTTGTTTTATTAATGACTTGACTCAATTATATATTTTATAATATTAAATATTATACTAATTTTAAATATTTATATATATATATGTATATATATATATATAATACTTCATTTTTTACATAAACTATAGGGTTAAATAAGTAAATGGTCCTTCTAAATATTCCAACATTTGATTTTAGTCCCCTAAAATATTTCTTAGGCTTTTGGTCCCTTAAAATTTTTAATCCCTATTTTTTAGTCAACTCATGTCAAATCTTCATATTTTTTAATGAAATTTTTCAGAAATGGATAGAAAATTATGACAATATTTTCCAAAAAAAATTAGATTATTTTACAAAACATGAATTTAATATGAATTTTGTAACACTAAAAACATAAAATTAATATTTAATTCATGTTTTGTTAATGAAATTCTAATTTATTTATTTATTTAAAAAATATTGTCATAATTTTCTATCCATTTTTAAATATATATTGTCGAGGGGGACTAACAGAAGCGACAACATCACCTAACTTTTCATAATCATTTAAGTTTGATAGTCTCAAATAGTTGATAGACCTTAAGAGTTAAGATTGCCCTAAATTATCTTTTATATCCGCTCAAACACTTTCAATGATCTTTAAAGTAGTTAAGATACTCATAGTTGATATTACCAATTATTTTAGTTTTTTTATTTCCACTCACTATTATGGATAAAAACCTAGACCAATTTGTGCTAAAAATCGAGAAACTAGATGAAGTTTGACTACATATTGTTCTATCATCAAAGGTCAAACTCGGGTATAAGCCGACTCTATCCTTTTAATAGTCCTTATACCTTCAGAGTAATTATTTACGTATAACCTCGGTTAAAGAATGTCAATTAAAGGATATAAAAATAAATGTCCTATCACATTAGGGAAATAAAATTACTAATTAATGTTTTTGAATTCTTTGATCAAATCAAAATGAAATATATTGTCGTATAAAGAGTCATACTCAACACAAAGAGTGTCATGATAAAAATAAGAGTACAAACAATCAATTACAAAACAAAAACAATCAACAAAGAAACCAACAAAAGTAACAAGTTAAGTGACGAAACTCAAATGTACAATAGAATTAAGGGAACTTTTAGGGTGCAGTTAGAAAACTGACTTTTTTTAGAAAAGTTATTTTGTTTTTAGCCAATAATATAACTTTGATGTCATGTCAGCTAGTATAACTTTGATGCCATGTGAAAGACATGTGCAAAACTCATGAATGTGATCTTCGAATGGGAGCCTTCAGTTTGGGAGTTAATCGTGTGGCAAGGGCCACTGTCCTTAGGTTGGGAAGCTTGAGATCTTGTTGTTGCTGGTTGGAATAAAAGAGAGCTTTTAGTCTCAGTTGCACTTATTCTTGCTGTCAAAAAGTTTTTGTTGCTTTCATGTGTTGAGTGAATTGTATTTTCACCCTAAATTTTATCACAGATTAAAGATGAGGTTCCATGTACTATTCTTGGATTAACATTCCATTTGCTTAATGTGGTAGAATCTACTTGTTTTTACTCTTAAGAGTTTTTACTCCATCTGGATAAGTGGTTCTCTGCCACCTTTATAAGATCTCAAAGTTGTAGAAAGAATAGAAAGCTAGAGATGTGATTAAAAAAAGGAGACAAAAATGTCTAAAATTAAGGTTAACTTTACTAGAAAAGTCATTCTCATGACTTCACCATAGAATTTTTCTAAAATTAAACCATCGATGATGAAGATCAAAAGTTAAATTTACAATTTTCTCCTTCGACCACCAAAATTTCATCAATTTAATATTTTTGTTTCTAGTATCATCATTATGGATCATAAGTCAAGAAGTTATTATTATTATTATTATTATTTCTTTGAATATAAAGTCAACAAGTTATTATTCTCATTTCATGAATACCATAATATTTTGAATATAATTACAGTATAATTTATGTTTTTTTTAGAGTTATACTACTATAATATAGTATTTGTCCGATAAGTGATTTTTTTTTACTGCTAGTTCATACTCCGTCTATTCCAAATCTTTAATATATAGTTTTAACATTATTTGTTGATCCAAAATAACGAATGTGTTTTAGAAATCTTAAACGACGTGATTCAAATCTCACATGAGTAGTGTTATGAATATTTATAAATGTTCTCTCCCCCATTTTTCTTAAAACGAGTGTGTTTTTAGAAAATCAAGTTATAATTTACATTTGTTTTCCAAATGTACGCTTGAGAGTGCACTTAAAGTGTTAACACAATTGTAAGAGTTTAGTATTGTAACATTAAGGTATCCAGTTAAAATTTTGTTGAAGAAAAACAAAATCCCTTTGCAATTTTTTTTTATGAAAATAATACGCTCAGAGTATTTAATTACTTTTATATATATTGAGCACAAAAGTTTTTCTAACCCAATACTAATTCAGGCATAGTTTGAAAGAAGAGTAAATCATATTATACATGAAACTAATAGGAGACTCTTGGTTCTCTTTCTAAGGGAATGCAGTTATAAAAATTTGTAGTTAGGTCAAAAGTTAAATAAAAAGTGACCAACTGAATAAATTAGAAGGAGATTAATACAACCAAAACTAGAGAAGTGAATCACCAAGATCCAATAAGTATGAAGAGAGTGTCGACCCAAGAAGGCACTATGTACTCAAATATCTTAAATTATCAATTACTCCACCCGTCCCTAGTTATAACCTATAAACACTGATTGAGAGAAAAAAATTGTCCTTAAATACTAGACAAACATCTTTCAATATACTGCATGCAATACTTAATTTTTCAAAGGATAACCCTGATTAATACTACTACTTTACATTAACTGACTAAAGGATAACCCTGATGAAGGAACTTAATCAAACCAATGTTCTAACCACAAGAAGACTTACATGTTATTCCGCAATGCAAGCACAGGCCTCTTCCCCATATCCGCTTCTAACTTCTTTTCCTTCAAGCATAAATTAGAAATTCTAGTGATTAGAAATTCGGATCCACAAAAATCTTGAAATTAAATGCACAAACACAAGAACCAAATGAAAAATAATGTTTTAGAACTCAAGTGGCAAATACATAGTGAGTGAGTTAACAGACCTTTCAACAAAAAAGAAGTTACATAGTGAGTTAACAAAAAATATAGTCAACCATTTATAATTACACAAATGCATAAAATTTCCAAATTTTGCATACCTTCTACGTGTTTTCCCTTGTATTCCGCCACACTCTTTTCTTCTTTTTTGTAATTGCACGACCTCACTTGAATGTAGCTAGCTTGCATGTATAAGACTATGTAAATGTCTATCTGAATAATCATATCATATAGATACAAAAGTTTATGTTGTCACCTTTGAAATATGGCATTATGTAGGTCGTCTTGCTATTGAGAACTTAAATATCTACATTTAATTTTTTTTTTTACGGAAATGTCAATTTAATGTTAGCATAAATAATTAATGAACCTCACAAATTCGGTTGAAATTGACTCAAAATTTGGTGATGAAGTTTGTTAAAAAACGCGACACGATTAGTATCAATCGTTGCGGGATTTGGGTACTAAGAGATTGATTTGGTTCGTCAAAAAACTTATCATTATTGGAAGGAATAGTGGCGCGGTTGTGGATAGGGCTGGCAATGGTATTGGGTGCGAGTTGAAGATCATGATGCAATCTTGGCGCGCTTTTGCGTGGAACTGAGTACTAAAAAATCTTTCACTCATTGATTTTTAAGGAGACTTCAAAAGACATAATTTTGTGAAAACAAATGAGGAAGCATAGAGTCTATGGGTTGAGTGTCTTTGGGTGGGATTCTTGGGCTGGAAAACACTTCACAAAAATCAAGGATAGTGAGATTTCATTAGAGGAAGGATCAAAAAGCTTTCTCTCGTGTTTTTCTCTTAGGATTCATTGTGGGTTTCAGTGACTTGAAAAATGAGTAGAAACTAGCTAGGTTTGTTCTTTGTGAGATTGAGATTTAATTTCTTGTAACCTCTTTGTATCACTTACTTTCATAGTAGATTGAAGAGTTGCTCGCTCTCCCAGTTACTTTGCAGGACATATCGGTCCTAACTGGGTAAACAAATATGGGTTTTGCTAACATGTGTCTTTAGGGCACTTGTTAAGGATTCAAAAAATGGAAACAATTGATAACTTTTATGTAGAAAAAGTTACTTTTTCATGTTTTAATGTGTTGAATACACAAATTCCAAGACAAAATTTTTATTTTAAATTTCTTATCAAGTGCCATTAGGGCACTTGTTAGCATTTTCCAACAAATATTGGTTTTTGGCTTTCTCTAATATTTGTCTCTTATCTTTGTAGCTTTGGTTATGCTTGTGGTTTTCTTCACACTTAGATCTAGGTATATTGTTGTTGTTGTTGTTACTTGAAGCTACTTTGATTTTGATCACTAATTTCTTTTGCTCCACATATCTATGTTTATGAGCGAGATTTTAAGTTTTGAATTCACAACAAATTACATTTTGCATTTATAGAGGTTTGTACTGCAGTGATGACCACATTTATTATGTTTAACCAATAATGAATTCAGAAATTTTATAGTGGGGGATATATATACAAATTTTGTACTGTAGTGATGGTTGGTGTAAGCCCTACAGACCAATAGTTTGTGTTAAACTTATCATATGTATCATGACTTTTATTATTAAATAAAATAAGACATTCTTTATTATACTTGTTGTCAGATTAATAAAGTCTCTAGAATAGATAGTTCATGTGATGGAACATGTGTGACTTAATCATGAGATTACATTAACAGAAAGAACGCTATTCTTAAAAGTATCCGTAATCAAACTTTAATATAAATCGAAATAAAAATAAAACGTAGAGACTATTATGTATATAGACTGATGACCACATCTCATGGGTCACGAATATGAGATATCAAGTCTATACATAGGTGTAAATATTAGGAGTAATATTTATACTAGATTGACCCACCGTAAGAATACTACGTAGTATGTTGTGAAAATGTCATAAGATATACTCATAATGATAATGATGTATACCACTCTTAGACCTGAAACCACTATGACCCATATATGTGGACTCAAGTGTTTTATTGTCATTCAAACATTATCTGTAACAAGATAACCATAACGTTGGTTAATGGACATTTGACGAATCATGCTGAGGGACATGAGTGTCCTAGATGGAATTTGTCACTCCTTCATAACATGAGTGTCCTAGATGGAATCTGTAATAGTAATATTTATACTATATCTATATTGAACACAATACATAGATGGTTATGCTGAATTAAGTCAATATATTTCAGGATCAAGAAATATAAATATTGAGATATACAAGGGTGACACAATCTATGCATTGTGTTCGATATAAATATAGACATGAGGACAAATGAGTAATTGTACGCATGAACATTATTATGAAAAAGATTTCGTTAGATCACTTGACATTCTTGTCACTTTGGTAGCAGTGATGTGTTTTTAGATACCACTCATTGTTTATAATATTAAATATAATATTTAATTTTATTGCCAACATTACAAGAACATATAGGGTCACACACAATAGAACGGTCAAAAAGAGAAATAGAAGTAAGACTTATAAGATGGGGCTGCATTTAGCAAATAGCGCTAATTAGTTAGCGAACGCTAATGGGCTTACAAAAGTCCATTAGTGATTACTTGACTTGGAGAGCGCATAAGTAGTTCTATAAATACAACCCTTGTGATGAAGTCAGATGACACACATTTTGAGAAAGCATAAAGGCGAAAATAAAACCCCAGTTTTCTCTTAACCTCTGATCGCTTGGCTAGCACCGAGAACCAGAGGAGAACCATTCGTGTGGACGAATAGAGGCTTTGCTCTATTGCTTTGTGATCAAAATCGTTTTCTGCACTTCAAGAGGTAACAATTTTATCATTGATCATGTCAAATTCGTATGATCCAAGGAAAGGAAATCGAAAATTTTAATTTCCACTGCCTATAATGATCACAATTTACCTTCAGTGATGACTATATATAAACTCACTTGGGTTAGCCTGATAGTGTGGCCTTGTTATCTTAGAGTGTGCTCCTCGTCAAGTTCTCAGGTTCAATTCTAACATACTATACTTGATTGGTTAAAATCGACATGTGTCTCATGTATATTTAGTGGGATACATGTGAATTTTTTCCACAAAAAAGAACATTGAAAAATGTGTTGCTAAAATTTTTCAACTATCAATTTAAACATTAAATATCAAACTTAATCTCTAAACTATAAATATAAAAATAATCTCCTATTTTCTTTTTTAGGAAAACAAACTTATCTCATATTATTAATCAACTGAGTAGTAATACATGTAGCATCAAATCAAACACTTGAGAATAAACCCTATATATAGGCATCAAATGAGACCATTATTGTGAAATTTTTATTGGCCACTAGATAATAATAATTTGACCCATCCTTAAATTCTCTTTTACACAGTGGCGGTTGTAAAACTAAAAGACGAGGGATTAGGGAACTAGATCGTAAAGTCACTACCAGAAACATTGAAACAACGTTGAAAATCAGAGGTGAAAAAATAAAAGAAAAATGCTAACTAGTGTCCCAAAACATTAGTTAAAGAGGTTTATATAAAAAATTTGCATTGAAAAATGGTGAAAAATAAAATGTTCTACTTTATAAAAGTATATGACGATAGTAGATTGATAAAATTGGTCACTCTCTCAAGTTTGATTCCCCCACCAATACTGGAAAACAAATTAGAGAGAAAACGATTTAAAATATTTAAACTCATCAACTAAAATACTTTACCCATATATGAAAACATAACATGTAATATGGCGATGGATAACCGTGTAAACAAATAAAAAAAAATCATTTTATAAAGTTCTTCCACTTTCTCGTGATCCAAATAAGAAGAGAACTATTTCTCTTTCCCTCTTCAACCCTTTCCCATATTCCTTCCCATATTTTCAACCGGTTACATGTTGAATTATCCTACCTCCTAGCAAATCTAAAAAATAGCCTTGTTACCATTCCTTTAGTCCCTCTCTGCTACTAGCTAGCCATATTTGATAACAATAAAAACTTTTTTAGAAAAATGTATTAATGGAAGTATAACTTATATTTTAGCCCTTACAAATAGGCATGGCAATGGGGTGGGGTGGGAACGGGTTTTGCCATCCTCATCCCCATCCCCTACTCCCATATACATACATGTTACTCTACACATATCCAATGGGAATGAGATTCAATTTTTTGGGTATTCCCGCCCCTTCCCCATTCCCGCAGTGAATCAATTTTTTTTAATAAAAAAAGAGTTTTTTTTAAGCTTTAATGGTAATATTGTAATGCATTATCCAACAATTTGCGTTCATTTTAACATTTTCTTATCGAATAATTTTGTTCTTTTAACTATCAATGAAAGTTCTTATATCATGACAATTATCAAACCAAATAACATGGCATATCATTACCAACCCCTCAACAACAAAAAAACATGACCTTTCTACATTCGGGTAGGGTTTGGGTATGGGTTCGGGGTGGATACATATATCCCCGTTACCCGTCTCGAACCCATATTTTGAAATCGGAGAAAACTCAAACCCAATCAAATTGAGAAAAATCCGTCAAATTGGAGTTGGTTTGGACGGGTATCCATGGACACGTGTTTTGTTGCCATGCCTACTTACAAAGCTACCCTTAGATGTGTAACAAAAAAAAAAAGGTACCCTTAGATGCATTTATGTTAAAGGATTTTGCCACCAATCAGTGAAAACTAAGACATAATAAACTTTATATGTTATATTCCCGGTTCCACACTCGAAGTGGTAAAGCCAAAAAAATATATTAAAACAATTTAGCAAAATATATTAAAACAAATCTCTTTCAAATGAAATCATTCGGTCTATCACTTTTTCATGCATGCAATTACTGAATCAAATATTTGAAAATTGATTCAAATCACCTGATAAAACGTAAGACAAACATAAGCAACTTCTAACAAGGTCTCATAAATGATTAAGATTCGAAATTCAAGAGGTTCAAAATATTTCAAAAACAAAATATCTCCAAGCCACACTTAGAGAACCACAAAGATTCCTGAAACATGCAAGTTCATAATTTATTAAAGAAGGATATAT
>Ga0228710_1002909_pt1 | contig 27219 bp, 36 predicted proteins | sample MedpolnodulmetaG_FD_177995 | JGI IMG/M metagenome (GOLD analysis project Ga0228710, IMG submission 177995) | Root nodule microbial communities from Medicago polymorpha collected in Santa Monica, California, United States - pink nodules | ecosystem: Host-associated > Plants > Roots > Nodule... | reverse complement strand
GACAAGACGCGCTGCACTGCGCTGCAGGGGCGTTCACCGCGGGAGAGCGAATCATGAATGACATGAGCCTCACCAATCTGCAAAACGGAATAACAATGGTCAGCGCCGCGGCGATCGAGGCTTTTGCCGGGCGGCTGCGAGGACGCGTGCTGATGGCGACCGATGCCGCCTATGACGAGGCACGCACGGTCTGGAACGGCATGATCGATCGCAGGCCCGGCCTAATCGTGCAATGCGCCGGAGCCGCCGATGTCGTCAATGCGGTTCGTTTCGCGGCGGAGAACCAGTTGCTACTCGCAGTGCGCGGTGGCGGCCACAACATCGCCGGCAACGCGGTTTGCGACGGCGGTCTGGTGATCGACCTCACGCCGATGAAGTCGATCCGGGTTGACCAGACGACGAAGACGGCCTGGGTCGAGCCTGGAGCAACGCTTGCCGAAGTCGACATGGAGACGCAGGCCTTCCGGCTGGGTCTGCCGACCGGCATCAATTCGACCACCGGTATTGCCGGCCTGACGCTCGGCGGAGGCTTCGGCTGGATCACGCGCAAATTCGGACTGACGATCGACAACCTGCTTTCGGCAGATGTGGTCACCGCGAATGGCGAACTGGTGCGCGCCAGCCCGACCGAGCACCGGGACCTCTTCTGGGCTATCAGGGGCGGCGGCGGGAACTTCGGGGTTGTGACCGCCTTCGAATTCCGCCTGCACGAACTCGGCCCGGAGGTGCTCTCCGGACTCGTCGTCCATCCCTTTGCCGATGCCGAGAGCGTTCTGCAGCAATACAGGCAGGCGCTCGAAAATGCTCCGGACGAGCTCACCTGCTGGGTGGTGATGCGGCAGGCGCCGCCGCTGCCCTTCCTTCCCGCCGATTGGCACGGCAAGGAGGTTGTCGTGCTCGCCATGTGCCATTGCGGCGATCTCGAAGCAGGAGAGAAGGCAATGGCGGGACTGCGGGCGATCGGCAATCCCATCGCAGACGTGGTATCGCCGCATCCATTCGCCGGTTGGCAGCAGGCCTTCGATCCCCTGCTCGCGCCCGGCGCCCGCAATTATTGGAAGAGCCACGACTTAATGGAGCTGTCCGACCAGGCGATCGGCGTCCTCACCGAAGCCATCAGAAAATTGCCCGGTCCCGAATGCGAGATATTCATCGGCCATGTCGGCGGCGCCGCCGGCCGCGTCGCCGCCGAGGAGACCGCTTTCCCGCAGCGCAGCTCGCATTTCGTCATGAACGTGCACGGCCGCTGGCGTGATCCTGATCAGGATCAGGTCTGTATCGACTGGGCACGCCATCTTTTCGAAGCAGCCAAGCCCTATGCCGCGGGCACCGCCTATGTCAATTTCATGCCGGAGGACGAGATAGACCGGGTCGAGGCGGCCTATGGCGCCAATTATGGCCGGCTCGTAGAAATCAAGCGGCGCTATGATCCGCTCAATCTCTTCAGGATGAACCAGAACGTGCGGCCGATCCAGGAACGCGGAGCGGCCTGAATTGGCCGCTTCGTTCGTAGCACAACGGCTGGAGGCGTGATGGAAGAGGTATCGGCCCGCGAAATTTTTCAATGCGCGGCGGGACACGCCGCGCGGTTCCGCGAGAAGATAACGGAGCTTCCGCAACGGCCGGAGCTATCCTATCCGGCAGCGCTGGCGACCTTTCGCGAGGCGCTGCCGGAACAGGGAAGCGCCGGTGCCGAAGTAATCGGCGACCTTGCCGCGAAGGCTGAACCCGGGCTCCACGCTATGGTCGGGCCGCGTTTCTTCGGGTGGGTCATCGGCGGTTCGCATCCGGTCGGGGTTGCGGCGGACTGGATGACCAGCGCCTGGGGCCAGAACGCCGGCAACCACCATGCTGCGCCGGCCGCCGCCGCTGCGGAAGCGGTCGCGGCGAACTGGCTGCTCGACCTTCTCGACCTGCCGCGGGAAAGTTCCGTCGGGTTTGCGACCGGGGCGACTCTCGCCAATTTCATCTGCCTTGCCGCCGCGCGCGGAGAGGTGCTGCGGCAGTGCGGATGGGACGTCGAGGCGCAGGGCCTCTTTGGCGCGCCGCCGGTCTCGGTACTCATCGGCGACGATGCGCATGCGACGGTTTTTTCGGCGCTGCAGTTTCTGGGTTTCGGGCACGACCGCGTCGTTCGCGTGGAGACCGATCACACGGGCCGCATTGCCGCACCGGCATTCGCGGGCGCAGCCACGAAGATGACCGGTCCCTGCATTGCAATATTCCAGGCAGGGCAGATCAATACGGGTGCCTTCGACGATTTCAGCGGGATCATGCCGATTGCCCGAGATATAGGCGCCTGGGTTCATGTCGACGGCGCATTCGGCCTCTGGGCGCGCGCCGCGCCCAGCAAACGGGCGCTGACGAAGAGCGCCGAGCAGGCCCACTCCTGGGCGACCGACGGCCACAAATGGCTGCAGACGCCCTACGACTGCGGATATGCCATCATTCGCGATCAGGAGGCGCATCGTCGGGCGATGACGATCGCCGCGAGCTACCTGCCGCCAAGTGACGAAGGCGAACGGGACCCAAGCCATTTCGTGCCCGAACTGTCGCGCCGAGCTCGCGGCTTTGCCACCTGGGCGATGATCAAACATCTTGGCCGCGAGGGCATCGCCGCCATGGTCGACCGCCATTGCCGTGTCGCCCGTGCCATCGCCGAACGGTTGACCGTAGAAGACGGGATAAATGTTCTAAACGAAGTCGTCCTCAATCAGGTCCTCGTGCGCTTCGGAGCGGCATTGCCCGGCGAAGAATCCGACCGGCTGACCCAGGCGGCGATCGCCCGGTTGCAGGCCGACGGTACCTGTTTCGCCGCCGGCGCCGTCTGGCGCGGACGCAAGGTGATGCGACTTTCGGTCATCTCATGGCTGACGGACGATCAAGCGGGCGAGATGACTGCCGAGGCGATCATTGCCACCTGGCGTGCGGTTCGCGGTGGAACGTTGGTTTGAGGCCTCCGGTATCGGAACCACTCTACGGCCACTTCGTTAGCACATAATGGAGCGCGACGATGATGCGGAGGGCCGCCGAGCCGATTGGGGGTCTCGCGCCGCAGCACTCCTGACGCGCAATCCAGGGAGGAGATTCAAATGTCACGAATGAAATTTCCCGCCGCGGCCGCTCTTGCCGCTCTCATGGCCATCGGCACCACAAGCGCGGCAGTCGCGCAGGCACCCGCTCCGGTACCGCCGACGGGGGAAATGCCGGCCACGGACCAGGTCATCGAGCCGGATATACCAACCGGCGATGAGGAGGGGACCGGAGGGGCTGCCCTACAGGAACAGCCAGACAGGATGCGCGAGGACATGATCCGAGGCGACGGAAAGCGCGGCGACCGCATGCACGGCGATCGGATGCGGCACCGCGACCGAATGGGAGGCGCGATGATGCACCGGCAGATGATGCATCGGCAGATGATGAAGGTCATGTTCGCCATCACCGATGCCGACAATGACGGCGCCCTTTCCTTCGAAGAGATCAGCACCATCCATAAACGGATATTCGACAAGGTGGACATCAACCGCGACGGCAAGGTCACGCCGGACGAGATACAGGGCTTCTTCCGTAATTAGGAAGGCTCAGTTACGCTCGATGAAGCGGTTCTCTTCTCCGGAGTGGTTCGCCCGACCGGGGTTTCTCGCGGAGTTCGAATGGCATCACTCCTGTTGAAGCGGGTCTACGAGGCGCCGGAGGCGTCCGACGGCATGCGCGTTCTCGTCGACCGCCTTTGGCCGCGGGGCATCGCCAGGGAGAAGGCTGAGATCGACCTCTGGCTGAAGGACATTGCCCCCAGTGACGCGCTACGGAAGCGCTTCCATGGGAAGCCCGAGGATTGGGCCGCGTTTTGCGCGAACTATGCGGAGGAGCTCGAGGGCGCGGCGGCGCAGGCGGCCGTCGTGGAGCTAGGCGGCCTGATGGCGCGCGGACCGGTAACGCTGCTTTACGCAGCGCGCGACGAGGCGCGCAACAATGCGGTTGCGCTGAAGGCATGGCTGGTGCGGCGAGGGGTCGAAGCTTCTTAAATCACTATGATTTCAGGCCGGATCGGCCTAAAATCATTGAGCAATCGATTCTGAAAGGCAGAGCGGGATGCGGCGGTAATAAGCGCGCACCGTCTTCTCATCCTGCTCTGAATGCGTTGACAGCGACCGCCCTTGTTCACGTATCAAACAGGCCCTTGTTGCCAGCATCAGCAAGGGCATGCGGTAGCCGCATAGGTGCCATTCCTTGCATTCGCAGTGCCTGATACCGATCTATGCAGTGAAAGCTTCGACCCCGTACTCCAACAATGACCGTGGCACATATCCGTCCGGCCGACCCGCCGCGCGTGACGAATGCCGCCTTGATGATAAAAGGAGCCAGCAATGCGGGACACTGCCAAGACCCTGAACGACATGACGCCGCGCGAGCGCGCCAACTTGATGACCCTCGTCGCGGACGCGCTTGAAGCGACCGCGGATGAGGCGCAGGAAATCGGCGATGAGCGGTTTGCAGCAAACTCGATCAGTCTCGCCAGAATCATAAGTGGTTGTGCCGAAGACGTCGCGACAATGGATCTCCCGGCTGCAGAACTACTCTTACAGCACGGTATTTCGCTGATTGCGCTGTTCCGGGATGGAGCGCGGCCGGTTCTGCATTAGTTCACAACGATTCAGGTCGGATCGACCTTGGTGGGCGGAACTGTACCGCGGCACGCCCAGGCTACGTTCGCAAAGGAGCGGGGGCCGTCGGGGCCGCCGGCCTCATAGGCGTCGCGTACGGCGGCTTCCGTGCGCGATCGCTCCTCTGCGTCGAGCACCGCCACATACTTGCCGAGCGGCCCTTCGCCGGCGGCAATTGGCGCCCAGTAATCATCGAAGTTCCGATAGTCCATGCGGATCATCAGTTGGGTTTCCGCAACGTCCAGGAGCCCCTGCGCAGCAAAAGCCCGTTTCATCTCTTCCGGTTGCACCATCGGCTGAAAGCAATAGCGGGCGCGCAACTGCCGCCCGCCCTCACTGAGTGCCGCCACCGTATCGACCATCATGCGCATGCCGGGCATTCCGCCGAGATGGTCCCAGACCGCCGCCGCGACAACTCCGCCGCTCCGCACGACACGGCGCATTTCGGCGACAGCTTTGCCGGATTCGGGCACGAAGTGAAGGACGAGCAGGGCGAAAGCACGGTCGAAACTTCCATCGTCGAAGGGCAAAGCGCAGGCATCAGCCTCCTCGAACTTTATGCGCGGATCGGTGTTGCGCCGGGCTGCCTCCGCCACAAAGACGGGCGAATAGTCGATCGCGGCGATCTCTCGGAGATTGGCTGCCTTGGCGAGCGCGAAGGTGAGGCTGCCGGTCCCACACCCGACATCCAGAACCCTCTCGCCATCGCCAATGCCTGCAAAGTCGATGAATTTCGGCGCGAGCTTACGGCTCCAGCGCCCCATCAACTGTTCGTATCCGGCCGCATCATGCACGTTGAAGCTGGATGTCATCGGGGCCTCCCTTGCCGCGCCTTCAATCTAAAGCCTTTCTTGTCTAAATGGAAACATTCCGCCGGAGCAGATTGTCGACGGTCGTACCCGAAAGCCGAGCGGCGAAAAGCGGAAGCCAGCTTTCCTCATTCTGCAGTTACTCTCTATGGTTGCAATAAGCTTACCGATCGCGTAATCCTCACCAATGGGGCGTAGATATCGGGGGGCATTGTGAGGGGGGTTATCTGCGTAAGGGGTGTCATCTTTGGTATTCTCCTGTCCATGTATGTTGGAGAATACTTATGCGGAGGCGCGCTCGCTGCAGATGTCGGGGTCGTCACCTGGCGTGAACATCGGGTCGTCAAGCTCACCGGTCCGATCGACCGGGGCAAGGAACGGAAACTGGCAGCGCACCTGGCTCAGGCTGAGGCCTTGCCCTACGGATTACCTGTTCTGCTTCTCGACAGCCCCGACGGGTCGGTTGGCGAGGCACTTCGGATTTCATCGCTCCTGGATAGAAGGCCGGTTCACACCGTCGCCGGACGGTGCGAGATGCGCCTCTGCCTGTGCCTCGATCGTTTTCATTGCCGGTAAGACGCGCACGGTCGAAGATCGCGGCTCGCTGGGGCAGCATTCCTGTTCCCGCGGGGGCGTCCCGGACGAAGCCTGTAACGAGGCTATCAGTCGACATGCGGTGAAGCATGGCGTGTCTCACGGCAGCATCGCTGCATTCGTCACCTATGTCGCACCGGAAAGCATCCTCTGGTCCTCCCGAGAGGACGCCGAGGGCTGGGGCCTGACGAACTATCCGACCGAAGACCTGAGCGGCTTTGTGAGAAGCGAACCGCGGGTGCTGAAAGTGTTGACCGGCGAAATGCCCCTGGCGTAGTCCGCGTGGCGGATCAATTTCCGTGATGATGGTTTCGAGGCATTCGTCAGAACCGTCTCCGATGTCGAACGTGAGATGCAACTCAACGTCTTCTGCTCCGAGAAACAGCCCGGCCGTCTCTTCCTGGGCATGGAAGTCAACGGGCCCGTCGGTGTGGTCCGGGAGGTCGCCCTCAGGGTCGCCGTCGAGACTGAGAGGACCTTCTGGGCCGACGCCCCCATCATTCATCAGAAGGACAGTCAAATTTCCGAGATCGTTACGGAAGTTCCCACGGAACAGTTAAAGGCATTTCTGACAAAAACGAAAAGGTTGGCATTCGGGGTCGCTAAAAAGCAGCCCTAACCAGCCGATGATCGCTGAGGCCTGGCTGGAAAACAGCCGCAAGGTTTTGCTGTTTGCAGCGAACAACTGCGTTGACGCCGCTGGACGATGAAGCCGAGCCAAACTGCGGTGCCTTGGCGCAAGTGAATTCCCTCGGCGAAGTCTCTCTCCAGGCATCGACCTGTCTTGAAAAAAAAGCGCAGCGAATTCGATCATGCTGTCGGATCGCTGGCGGCTGGTGCGTCATTGTATGATCAGGTCGGGCTCTCGATCTGAAGGACAACCATCAGGAGGACGACACGATGTCTAAGAACACCATTTGTCTGTGGTTCGACAGGGACGCTGAGGAAGCCGCCCGCTTCTATGCCGGCACCTTCCCGGACAGCAAGGTCGAAGCCATCATCCGCGCGCCCGGCAAATACCCGGACGGAGAAGAGGGAGATGTGTTGGTTGTCGAGTTCACGGTGGCAGGTGTCGCCTGCGTCGGATTGAACGGCGGCCCGACATTCAAGCACAATGAAGCTTTTTCATTCCAGATCAGCACCGAGGATCAGGACGAAACAGACCGCTATTGGAACGCCATCGTCGGCAATGGCGGCCAGGAAAGCGAATGCGGCTGGTGCAAGGACAAGTGGGGCATCTCCTGGCAGATCACACCTCGCACTCTAATGGAGGCGCTTCAAGCTGGTGGCGAACAAGCCAAGCGCGCATTCGACGCGATGATGACGATGCGGAAAATCGACGTGGCTGTGATCGATGCGGCACGAAGAGGGGATGACGCGCGATGACCACCGAGACGATCAAAGGACCTGCTTCCTATTTTCCATCGATCGAGAGGAAATACGGCCGTCCAATCGATGACTGGCAAGAGCTCGTACGGAAGCGCTATCCTGCCAGGCACATGGAACTTGTAGGCATGCTGAAGAGCGAGCACGGCATTGGCCACGGCCATGCCAATGCGATCGTGGCGTACACTCTCGCGGAAGACAAGCAGCCAGCCTCTTGACGGCGTGTGGTGCAAGACGAACCGTAATGCTGCTTCCGACCCGAAGCCCATTCGACCTTGTTTGATGGAGGTTCAGCAGTCCTCACTCGATCAGAAGTGCCTCACCGGTAAACCACCTCATGCCGATTACCATGACGGGAAGCGCCGCCAGCTGCTGCTCGCGGCCCCGTCACTCCGCGACTATATCGATCTTCGTGGTTGCGAAGCGCTTCCGCAACCAGGTCGCGGCCGGACCCGTGGGGCGTTGTTTGTGCCAGACCAGCTCCAGCGCCACCGGATGCGCGCCGTCGTCGAATTGAAGCGCCGGGATCGCGAGATCCTGCGCAACCGGCGACCTCGCAATAATATGAGCAGGAATGAGGGCCCAGCCGATACCCTGCTTTAGAATCTGCAGGATCACCCAATGGCTCTCGACCCACCAGACTTCGGCTGCCACGCGAAGGCGGTGCCGCTCCATACCTTCTGTGCGCACCGTGACCATGATCTGCCGATGCCGCTTGAGATCTTCCCAGTCGACCACCGAATTGGCGAGCGGATGGCTCTTGCCGCAGACCAGATTCAACTGCACCCAGCCGATCGTATGGAAGCCCAGCTCCGCGGGCAGATCCTCTTGCCGCCACATAACGCCGATATCCGCTTTCCCGTCAAGCACGAGGCGGCTGACGTCTTCCATCATCGGGAACAGCAGTTCGAGCTCGACATGAGGGAATTGCACGGCAAACTCGGCAAACAGCTCGCCCAACGCATGCTCAGGATACAGTTCGTCGATAGCGACCACGAGGCGCTTTTCCACATGCGCTTCAAAGCTGGCTGCCACGCCGATCAGATGCTCACGCCTGTCGAGGATCAGCTTCGCTTCCGACAACAGCCGCTCGCCGGCCGAGGTGAGGGTCGGGTTGCGGCCCCGCCTGCTGAACAGCTCCAGCCCGAGATCCTCCTCAAGGTTCGATATCTGCGTGCTGACGGCGGATTGCGCCTTGCGCAATGCCCGGCCAGCCGCCGAGAAGGATCCGTGCTCGGCCGCCGCGACAAAGGCTTCCAGCTGTTCCATTGAAACGGTCATCTATCTCAGTTCCAGATAGGATCTAACTTTGTGGCGCCAGGAATAGAGATATAAAGCGCGCAGATCAACACAGCTCAAAAGGAGATGCATCGTGAAGATGCGCACGTTCCCGGACCGGATCCGGCACACTTTGTTGTTTGAGGTCATCGGCTTGATGATCGTCACGCCGCTCGCGGCCTATCTGTTCCATAAGCCGATCATGCATATGGGTGTCGTCGGCATCGGCTCCGCCACGATTGCGACGATCTGGAACTTCCTGTTCAACCTCGGCTTCGATCACGGCATGCGCCGTATGTTCGGGTCCACTACGAAGACCTTCAGAATACGTCTCGTGCACACCGTGTTGTTCGAGATCGGCCTGTTGGCGATCCTGCTGCCACCAATGGCCTGGTACCTGAACATGGGCCTGCTCGAAACATTGCAGCTCGACCTCGCCATTGTAGCCTTCTATCTGGTTTATAATTTCGTCTTCAACCTCGCCTATGACCGGGTCTTCCCGATCCCGGGCGCGCCGCGAGCCGAATACGCATGAAAGCCTGGGGAGGGGGAATAGGTACGCCCGCGAGGATCAGTGCAGCCGCAAAGCCTCCAGCAGGCGCTGGTAAGTCGGCGCCAGACGCCTGAGCAGGTCTGCCGCTTCCGCGTCGTTGCCGGCGACCAGGGGATATTGCAATGCCCCAGTCAGGGCGGCCTGCTCCGAGGCAATATGAGCAGCGTCCGTATAGTCGATCCGGGAAAGGCAAGTGGCGGCATCGGCGAGCCGTCTTGCGCCAACGCGGATTGCGAAATGGATCAGGTGTGCACGCAAGTCTTCGTCGCACCCCGCGTCGATCATGCTCGCCAATGCCTCGGCCGCCTCGCCATTGCCGATGGTGCCTTCGGGCATGTGTCGCGGCTCTTGCATCGACAACCATCTGATCGCGGCAGGCAGCGACGCTCTGATTTCGTCATCTTCGTCGACCACGCGCATCTGTCGGAAACCGAAACGCATGGTGAAGGGCGTTCCATAGTCGATGGTTTCCGCCTGCCATGCGGTCAGGAAATCGCCGATCGGCAATGTCGCGAATGGGTATACCTGGGGATCGTGCAACTGCACCCAATCGTTCGCGAGGCCGATGACGACGACATAGTGATCTGCGCCGATCGGGCCGTCCTTGCCCGGTTGGTGCCGCAGCCAGCCCATCTCTACCGGACCGACCCAGACTGGGCTATGGACGAGCTCGGATCGGAGTCGCTCGACTGCGTCCGCGGCATTGCCGCCGCTCGTGACAGATGACGTCCAGCCCATGGCATCGAGAGCAGCATCGAAGCCAGCCTCAGGCGTCCAGCCGAAGGGATCGAAAAAGGGCAGGCACCCGCCGACGAGCTGCATCCCGAAAGGGCTGCCGGTGGCGAACTCGATAACAGCGGTGGATGGAGCGTGTTGGCCAAACATCATCGCGAACGCATTGGCGTAGCAATAGGGACCGGAGCCTATATACGGAAAATGCTGCATGAACCTGCGCCTCTCAAATCTGGTTGCGAGGCAATGCAAGAGGGGCATTTTCATCAAAATTGTCAACCGCTGGATTTGCCGGCACGTGACAGGGCGCCTGTGAACCGAGCGGCGATGGCAAGGCACGACCAAGCCTATGCTCGTGGCGGCCGCTGAATCTCCACCGGCGTCTTCATGATGATCTCTCGATGCGGGAAGGGGATTGATACCTTCGCCTCTTTGAACGCATCCCATAATGCCAGCAGAACCTGGCCGCGTACATTCGTCAAACCGTTGGCCGGATCCGAGATCCAGAAGCGCAGGCGGAAATCCAGCGAGGAGGCACCGAACGCCGTCATCCAGCAGACAGGCGCCTTGTAGTTGTTGGCGACGCGGGGAACGGCAGATGCGGTTTCGATGGCAATCCGCACCACCTCATGCGGATCGCTGTCGTAGGACGTGCCGAAATCGACGTCTATACGGACGTAATCGCTGGAGAAGGACCAGTTCACCACCTGCTGCGAGATGAAGTCCTCATTGGGGATGAGGAATTCCTTCCCCTCGCGGGTGATGACCGACACAAAACGCGCACGCAGGTCGCGAATGGATCCGAACGTGTCTCCAAGCGTGATCGTGTCGCCGGGCTTGATCGACTTGTCGAGCAGGATGATGATCCCGGAAATGAAATTGGATACGACCTTCTGCAGTCCGAAGCCTACTCCGACACCGACAGCACCCGAAAAGACCGTTAGCGCCGTGAGATCGATACCCGTCGCGGACAATGCGATTGCGCCGGCGACCATGATCAGAACGATCTTGATGAGCTTGCTGATCAGCACTTTGAACGACGGCGAAAGGTCGCCCGAACGTTGAACCCAGTGGGAAAGCACGTTGCCGGCGAGCACTGCGACCCAGATGAGAGCGACCGTCAGAACGACTGCCTTGAGGACGATCAGCAGCGAAAGGCGCATCGCGCCCAGATTGACGGCGGCCGCGTCCAGCGTCGACAGGACGGGGCCTTCGAGACCGGTGGCATAAACCGCAAGGTAGCCCCAGCTCAGGACGGCGACCACGCGCGACAGTGTCTGGTTGCGGATGATCTTGGTCAGCACGGAAATGACGAACCAGGCGGCCGCCAGAGTCAGCGCGGTCGAGACAAGCCATCGCTGCGATGGCCACGTACTCTGTGTGAGAACGACGTTGGCAAGCCACAGCCAGATGGTCAGAAAAAGCCATTTCAGGCGGCGCATGAAGGCGATGATCACACGCAGCAGATCCGGGTTGCCCTTGATGCGGCGAGCCCTGGTCTCCAATGCCGGCTCGGTTATGGAGGCGACGAGGGAGGCGAAAATATAACCGGCCGCGATTATCCCAAGCTGGTAGAATGTCCATTCGCTGAGCACGAATGTCCGGAACCAGGCCTCAAGCGGGCGAAAAATCTGCACGAAATCCACGACTGAGCCTCTCGAGATAGCTTCGCAATCCAACCTTCCGGTTTAGTAATGTTAGACCGAAGCAGCCGTGTGCAAAAGCATAGTCGTCTATATCCATGGCGGCGGGACGATTTTCATCACCCGGACGCCCTCGCATGATCTCTCCCGACGTGGTTCACTTTCCGATCTGATCTTCGATCGCTGTTTTATCGATGACGGAAAATACATCGGCAATCTTGCCGTTTGTCACTTCATAAAACACGTTTTCTGCGAAGGAGATGCGCCGACCATTGATTGCCAGTCCAAGGAAACTGCCTTTCGGAGAGCAGTCGAACTTCAATCTTGCAGCGATGAGGGGCGGTTCGCAGGCCAAACGATCGATCTTGAAAAGCAGGTCGGGAATATCCTCGAAATCCTTTACGAGCATCGACCGATAGCCAGACAGTCCCAAGAGACGGCCATTGTGTCTGACATCGCCGGCAACATACCGTCCAAGTTGATCCCAGTCCTGTCGATTCAGGCAATCAATGTAGTCACGATAAAACGCGTGCAGCATTATATCCCTTCCTTTGCGGGCGGCGGGGCGGAAGCTTGGGAGTTTCGCCATCTGACGACTGGCGGTCCAGTCATCGCGGCCGGCCTGGTCAGCGAGGTCGATTACGCCGATTGGCCAAGCCGCTTGAGACCGACCGGAAGGGGAAACAGCGCGGTCGAGCGCGGCGCAGCCCGACCAAACAGCCGCTCGCTTCAGTCAACCCGTAGGCCGACGGCACGATGTTTCCTTGCGATAGGAGAAGCCCCACATCGGGGTTGCCGTTTCGATCGATGCCGGAGACATTCTGGTGTTCGCGAACATATGCGATGGCTGCTGCCTCTAAGCCTGCGAGTGCCCGCGCGGGGGACTGGCGCGGGCACCGCCAACAGGTTGGGGGACCTGAATGCCGAATTGTTCGGCAGCACATTAATTCTCAAGGCCTGCCTTTGTTCCCGCACGCGAAGGAGCGTAACGCATTAATTCCGAAGTGCTCCCAACGGCAACGCGACGGCTGCCGCAGTTACTGTTGCTGCGGCAACGGGAGTATGGTTTTCGTCTTGCTCTGGGTCGGCTTCTCTCCCGGCACATGGGACATGGTCTTTGTCCGGCTCTGCAGTCCATCCTCTGTGACCTTGGTCTTGGTCTGCGACTTGCTGAATGTGCCCTTGTCCATGGCCTGAGCCTTTGATTGTCCCTGCAACTGCGAGGGATTCTCATTTATCTTTGTCCGACTCTTTGCCTTTTCGTCCGATGTTGCGGCGCTTCCGCCTGCGCCAATCGACGAGGTCGTTCCGCTATCGGTTCTGCATGTGCCCGCGGTTCCGACCGTGCTGGCCGAGGTGCCCCCGGCCGCTGCGCTGCCGCCGGAGCCGATAGTTCCGGCGGCGTCGCATTCCTGAGCGGCCGCCGGCGTCGCGGCGACCGTTGCTGACGCGACAAAAATTGCAAGCAACGATTTTCGAAGCATGACAGCTCCTTTCATTTTGGCTTGATAATTGCGCAGGTCCCATCCGAACGGCGCGTGATCGTTGTGCCGTCGGGGCGGGTCACGCTCGCGGTCGCGAAGCTCTCTCCATCGGAGGATCCGCTCGTCGCCGAGGATCCGGCGCTGCTGGTGGCGGACCCGCCGCTCGCAGCCGCACCGCCGCCGACCGTGGTGGACGAGGATACGCTGCCGGAGCCGACAGTGACGGACGACGAAACACCGCCTCCTTCCGACGATTCTTGTTCGATGATCATGCAAGTAGAGCCGTCATCAAGCTTGATTTCTTTCGCTCCTGCATGGTCAGGGACGGCGATCATGGCCGCAGATAGAGCCGTGACGACTGGGATCATGAATGAACTGGAGGTCATCGGGTCTCCTCCCATCTGGAAAACGCTGGCTTCGGGCGCTCCGAAGCCAGCTGATTGACGTTAGCAGGACGGGCGATCGCCCGTGGAGCCGTCCTTCTTGGCCAGGCCAGGAGGACAATTCTTGTTGCTCTCATCGTCCTGGGCGGCGTCTCGGGCACTGTTTTCATCGCCTTGGACGCTGCCTGTCGTCTCATCCGAAGGTCCGTCAGCTGATCCAGCAGCCGAACCACCGGTTCCGACGGAACTGCTCGAGCTTCCGCCGCCTGCAGAGGAGCCACCAGTACCAATGGTCGAAGCGGAGCCGCCGCTACCGGATCCGGCCGCAGAGCCTCCCGTGCCGACGGAGCTGCTGGACGTGCCGCCGCCGGCCGAGGATCCGCCTGTTCCAAGCGTAGATGCGGAGCCGGATTGGCAATCGCTGGTGCCAGGATCGCAATTACCACCAGCCGAGCTTCCGCCTGTCCCGACGGTGCTGCTGGACGTACCGCCGCCGGCGCTGGTGCCGCCGGTCCCGATCGTCGTGCTCGATTGCGCGAAAGCGCCGAGCGTGGTGCCCGCAAGCAAGCCTGCCGCAAGGGCCGTCTTAATGAAAAACCGCATTGGGGGTTCCTTTCCTCAATTTAAGGTCTTGTGGTTGCAACCTTGCATACCAACCCGGACCAGCATGGCGTGTTCCGGGCTTGGACCTCGGACCGAAGGTGCGCTGGAAAAAAGTCTGAAGGCTCCATCGGACCTTAGCCCGTCAGATGCGCGAATAGGTCCGAGCGTCAATTTCGGATGCAACGCCCTGGCGACCCGTTCGTTTTATTCCCTTGGACTCTTCTTCATTCTGGAGCCGCCGCGGGCTGCGTGTGATTGCCGTTCTTCAGCGTTCCCATCACTCAGCATGTGATCTGCCAGACTGTAGCAGTGGCTCGCCTGAAAGGCGTTCCGTCCCCGGTTCATGTGCGTCAGGTTGAACGTCCGGATCGCCCGCAACGCTCTGCTCTGCGCGATGAATTTGCAGATCGACGAGAAGCCGCGGGCCTTGATGCCGAATATGTCCTCGCCGGGAGGAAAGAAATAGCTGACGTCTTCCGGTGTTACGACACAGCGCTCAATAAAAGCATCGTCTACTTGCCCGTGATCGAGTGAATGATCGGTGGTGAAATCGGAAAGATGCACCAGGAAAAGCGCGCGAATGCCCTCGCCGTCGGCATAAAGCGAGAAAAGCTCCATCCAGCTCGCATTGATGCGAACGAGCGCCTTGCCCGGCGTCGACGGTAGACAGGAGACCGACCAGTAGTGGCGCTCCGTTCGGTGCGGGATCGGGATGCAGTCGCCGCCGTAGCGCCTGAGAACCGCCAGAACCTCGGGCGCCTGCTGCCGGCGCAGCAGTTTCTCGAACCGCGCGGCATATTTGAAACGCAGTTCCATGGATTGCGAACGCTCTTTCGGCGTCGGGCAGGATCGTCTTGCCGTCTATCCAATCGCGCTGCTGCTGGAGATCCAGGAATTGCCGCAGACCGGTGCCCCCTTGGCTGCGAGCGGCGCTCATCGGCGGTCCAGCAGTCGAGCGACTGCCTCGCGGACAAGGGCGGGGACGCTTTCAGCGCCATCCAGATAGGCACTTTCCAGGAGACCGTCCGAGAGCGCGACGAGGAGGGAAGCGGTGACGGAAGGAGCTGGATCGCCGTCCTCTGCCAGAAGGTTCTCGAGGCTGTCGTGATACCAAGCGCGACGCGCATCGATCGCCTGCCGCACGGGACTGGCCGGATCGGGATACTCCGCCGCCGCATTGAGGAACGGACACCCCCGCCAGCCTCCCGCGGTCACGGCCTCGCTGATACGTCCCATGATCGCAGAAATCGCTTTCCGAGGAGGTTGCTTCGGAAGCGCGGCCACTGCCGCCCGGCCGAGCCGATCTATCTCTTCGAGATAGGCGACGACGAGGTCATCCTTCGAGGGAAAGTGATTGTAGAAGGTCGCCTTGGCGACACCGGCTTCGGCGATGATGCGGTCGATACCGACAGCATGGATTCCGCCCTCGTAGAAAAGCCGTGTCGCGGCGTCGAGCAAACGACGACGCGCGGAACTTGCTTCAGGCTGGTTCTCGGATTTTTTTTGTCTCATCGCTTGACGCTAACAGACAGGTCTGTATATTTCAATAGTAGACAGACCGATCTGTCTATATAGCGCTGGCGTTGGACCGGTCAGGCGTTTCCCCAGTGATGACGGCGGCTACTTCGTTAAAGGAGGTGCTTAAAATGAGTGAAAGCAATGTTACCCGCGAAATCGTGGAACGCTTCAACAACGCATTTGAGAAGCATCGCCCCGAGGACCTCGACGATCTTATCGGCGAGAACTGTGTTCTCGAAAATACGGCCCCGGCCCCGGATGGAGCGCGCTACGAAGGGCGCGAGGCTTGCCTCGCTTTCTGGAAGGGCATTGCATCGTCTGCCGACCTCGTCTTCAAAGCCGAGGATATCTCCGTGATGGGCGATCGCGGGATCATCCGCTGGCAGCTTCGCTGGAGCGAGCGCGAAGCGGATCGGATTCGAGGCGTCAACCTCATGCGCGTCCGGGACGGAAAGATCATCGAGGGTCTGGGATACGTGAAGTGGGGCTGACGTTCTGCTCGCGCACCGGCGATCCTCTCGGGTGGCTGCCACGTGGATGTAACTCGGTGTATCAATTCCGTCAGCGGCATGACGGTTAAATCGAACGGCTGTCATATGCCCAATGCAGCAGAGCCTGGCGCTGCCGCGGCCGGCACCAGTAATCCCCAGGCTCGCAGGCTCGGCGAAGCTGAGCGATATGGCGGCGAAGAGCTTTCCAACGGGCGATCTGTCGCTCGTCCTCGCCGGGCATGCGACGACCTTGGTGGTAGCGGCAGTACCACTGGAACCAGCCACGCGGATCTTCGGGATGTATCCATCCCTTCGCTCGCCAAACGCTGAGCGGTTGGCTGGCGTCGACACCGAAACAGTTAATTGACGGATCTTTTCGCAGCGACGACAGCCGGGCCCCTACAAACCAGCTGTTGGGGAATTCGTCGCGACAATCGGTCATGTACTTGCCGCCGAACACGCCTAGCGCAAGCATCTCGGCGGGTGTTAAGTCTGGCCGGAAATCGGGATGAAAGTCGCGGCCGATTGGCGCAACGAGAGCGTACCGGTAGCCTTGCTGCATCCGATCATTCACGACGACCCACCGGGCTCTCATCGGGCACTCTGCGACAGTGTTTTCGAAGGGTTACGCCGCCAGATGGATAAGTTAAGTGCCGCTGCAAAGCTCACCCACGCCAGGTAAGGAACAAGCAGCAAGGCAGCAGCCGCATTCACGGGGTGAAACATTACGGTCGTCGCCAGGATCGCAGCCCAAAGCACCATGATCTCCACCGCGGCCAGCCCGGGTCGGTGAAGTCCAAAAAAGATGGGCGTCCACGCAGCATTGAGCAGAAGTTGGACTGCATAGACACCGAGAGGCAGTGCTGCGCCAGCAATGCCTGCCTCTTGCCATACGAGCCAGCCCGACAGTCCAATCGATGCATAGAGAACCGCCCAGACCGGGGCGAATAGCCAATTGGGCGGGCGCCATCGTGGCTTGTTGAGCTGCTTGTACCAGTCGCCTGGCCTAAAGATCACGCCGGTAGCCGCCGCAGCGAAGCTCGCGACCTCGAAGGCGACCAGCACGAGAAGGGAATGCATGTCCATTCTGCAAAAGATGGAGGGGCCCGCCGGCGAGGCAAGCGAGGCCCTCCATTGTCCCTATCGGTTCTGGTTGGCAGCGAACGCGCCGGAGCCCATGACAGAAAACAGGGGAATGATCTGCCAGGCCGCCGATAGCCCTACCAGGATGTAAACGATCCGGGCGAGCCCCGAGCCAGCCCCGAAGATGGCGGCCACGAGGTCAAAGCCAAGTAGTCCGACCAGACCCCAGTTCAGTCCGCCTACGATTACGAGAATGAGCGTGAAAATATTGATAAAATTCATGGTTCTTCTCCAATTCGAGGATGAGAGGTCAGCCTTCCGGCGGCATGATCACCTTGTCGATGACATGGATGACCCCGTTCGAGGCAGCAATGTCGGCAGCAGTTACGGCGGCGTCGTTGACCTTGACGTTGGAGCCCTCGACCTCGATGTCGATCATTTTGCCATTTACCGCCTTCGCTTCATCGATACCCGCCACGTCCGAAGCCATGACCTTTCCGGCGACCACATGGTAGGTGAGGATCTCAGCGAGCTTTTGCTTGTTCTCCGGCTTCAGCAGGTTTTCGACGGTACCGGCAGGCAACTTGGCGAAAGCTTCATCGGTCGGAGCAAAGACCGTGAACGGACCCGTCTCTTTGAGAGTGGCGACCAGGCCTGCCGCTTCGAGCGCGGCACCCAGCGTCTTGAATTGACCCGCCTCCATGGCGGTGTCGACGACATCCTTGTCCGCCGCGAACGCGCTGACACTGCCTAGCGTGATCGCTGCAGCGAACAAAAGGCTATTCAACTTCATGGCATTTCTCCTCTCGATACCGGGTGCGAATTGCACCGTGTTCTTTCATGTGGTGAAAACATGTTTTCTTACCAGTAAAATTGTCGTGAGCAGAAAGGCAATTCTCTTGTGAGGACAAATGTCGCTGTGATAGTTTCCCGAAACGAAAAGGAGTTTGCGACGTGCTCTCTGATACGCTGTCTAACGAGCTCCAGCGCTACGCAATCGGCCCTCGTATTAAGGCCCTGCGCCTGAGAAAGAAGCTGGGACTGGTGCAGTTGGCTGGCCATACAGGGCTCTCGCCTGCGATGCTCTCGAAGATCGAGCGCGGGCAGATGTTTCCAACACTGCCCACGCTGCTTCGGATCGCCATGGTTTTCGGCGTCGGCCTCGATCATTTCTTCAATGTGGATAAGGAGGAGCCGCTCATCGCGATTGTCCGGAAGGAGCAGCGTCTCAAACTTCCTAGCCCGCCAGGCGAGAAGCACCCAGCCTTTCTATTCGAAAGCCTGGACTATCCCGCTTCTGACCGCCGCATGGATGCGTTCTACGCCGAATTCCCGGTCGATTCGCCGCCCTCAGAGCCGCATCAACATGGCAGCGCTGAGTTCATCTACGTGCTCAGCGGTCGGCTTATAGTCAATGTGAATGGCAAGGAGTGCGCGCTGGATACGGGGGACGCTGTGTATTTCGACTCGAGCGTTCCGCACAGTTACCGCCATGAAGGCAAAGAAATCTCAACCGCGATTGTTGTGACTTCATAGGCCGCCGTTAACTGAGTATCCCTGAAACTCATCCCAATCAGCAGCGAAGCAAACGGCTGCTGCTGCCTCGTAGTTCGTCGGGACTCCCCGGTCTTCGGTCGACTATTTCAAGAAACCGTCGGCATCGAACTCGTCCCATCCGCGCAACGGAGACGAGGTCGATCCATCCTTCGGCGCGGGCTTGTCCTTCTTTTTCCTGAGTGATCTCGTCAGCTTCGCCTTCATGGCCGACTGACGACGTTTCTCGGCTACTGCGACAATATCGTCTTCGCGCCATTCATCGACGGCCCCGCGATCGAGAATGTCCATGACCACGGCCGGATCGAATACGTGGAAGGTTATCTGACGCGCACGCCCGCGCAGCTTGACCGTACGCGTTCCGGCCGACGGTAGACGGCCATCTTGCAGCCAGCGGCGGCGTTCCGATGTCGAGATCGCCAGAATATCCTCGATCTCCCGGGGGATGACCGGGAGGCTTTCCATGTCGGAGAGCATTCCAGTGACGGATGCTGAGGTCGCGCGGAAAATCGCTCTCGATGTGTCCGGCATCGACATGGTCAGGACCGCGCTTTCAAGAACCAGTGCCTTCCGAACTGCGAGAGGAAGCCGGGCGCGGATTTCCTGCAAGATACCTTTGGCGCGAACCGCCGACCCGAGCGTCACCGACGTCGGGAGTGACCATGTCTTGATAAGCTCGGAGTCGACGTTCTGTTTATGCTTTGCCATGGATGTAGAGATGGATCCGGCGGGAGCCCTCTTCAACCGCTTTGCTGGTACCGCTACTCAATTCTTCAGGGGGCGCGGCTCTTCAGGGCGCGCGGCCAGTTCATGAGCGAGTACCGCCCTGTTGAATGCTCGACATCCTGCTTGGGGCCGCCCCGCGCGAGATGCGATGCACGTAGCCGACACCTTTCTCATGGACGTAGTCGTCGTCGGTGAGACCTTTCTTCGGCAGCTGCCGGAGTGATGACCCAGGGTCTCTCCACCTCCTAGCTCCGATGACGGAGTGCTTCGACGATGACGGTCATTGCCGGAGACATTTGGCGTCTGCTCGGATAGTACAGATGGTAGCCGGTGAAAGGCTGGCTCCAGTCGTCCAAGACGGCCCGGAGTCTCCCCACCGCGAGGTGTTCTTCGACAAGATTTTCAGGGACGTAAGCGATTCCGTACCCCTCCAAGGCTGCCTCGACCTGAGTGATCGAAGAGTTGAAGCTGAGTTGCCCGTCTACCCTGACCCGCAGTTCACGACCGTCCTTCTCGAACTCCCATGAATAGAACCCGCCCCATGTTGCTTGGCGCATGTTGATGCATACATGCCCAACCAGATCCTGCGGCGTGGTTGGAATGCCATGCTTGGTGAAGTATTCCGGTGACGCCACCGCTCGAAGACGCCAGTCCGGACTGATCCGCACTGCAATCATGTCCTTGTCGACGCTCTCCCCGAGCCGGACACCAGCATCGAAGCGCTCCTCCACGATGTTGCGCATGCCGTTGTCACTGTAGAGCTCGAGCCGAATGTCGGGATAGTCTGAGAGGACGCGGCTCAGCTTCGGCCATACCGTCGTCTGAAGGGCATGATCTGACAACGTAAGTCGAACCGTGCCGGATGGCTTTTCCCGGAAGGCGACGAGTGCCGCCAGATCCGCCTCGATCTGCTGGAATCGGGGAGCAAGCGACTGAAACAGGCGTTCTCCTGCTTCCGTCGTCGCCACACTGCGCGTGGTCCTCGTCAGGAGCCGGACGCCGAGGCGCGCTTCCAACTGCTTGATCGTGTAACTGAGTGTCGACTGCGACGTTCCAAGCGCTGCCGCAGCCTTGGTGAAGCTCTGCTCCCTTGCCACCTCCAGGAACCAAAGCAGATCCTTCATATCCTCGCGCTGCATCACTCGCCCCTCGATTAATATTGAGTTTCGATAGGTCCATCCGGATTAGCACGGATAGTTCGCAAAGTCCGTCGGCATTATCTTGTTCTCGGAGGCAGAACCGGAATGCCAATCGGGACCGACACCATGACGCTGACCTACAACGAGAACATCCATAGCAGGCCCAGGGCCTGGGGCGCCGTGTTCTCCATGACATTGTGCGTATTCGTGCTGATCGCTTCGGAGTTCATGCCCGTGAGCCTGCTGACGCCGATCGCCGCTGATCTCGGTGTTTCAGAAGGGAGTGCGGGCCAGGCAATCTCCATCTCAGGCATCTTCGCGGTTTTCACCAGCCTCTTCATTGCCGCGCTGACCCGGCGGCTCGATCGGCGCGTGGTCGTGCTGGCCTTGACGTTTCTGCTGATGCTGTCTGGGGTCGCGGTTACCTTTGCGCCTTCCTATCCCATGCTGATGCTGGGTCGCGCGCTGCTTGGAATTTCCATCGGCGGCTTCTGGTCGATGTCCACGTCGATCGTGATGCGTCTCGTCTCCCGCGACCAGGTGCCGAAGGCACTTGCACTGCTCAATGCGGGCAATGCGATTGCGGCCACCATCTCCGCACCCCTGGGAAGTCTCCTCGGGTCCTATATCGGGTGGCGCGGCGCCTTCTTTCTCGTGGTTCCCGTGGGCTTGCTTGCGCTTATCTGGCAATGGATCAGCCTGCCGACGCTTTCGCCCCGGCGCGATGGCGCATCCCGGAACGTCCTCCGGCTGCTGGCGCGTCCACCCGTCGCATTGGGCATGGCAGCAATCCTGCTGCTGTTCATGGGGCAGTTTGCTTTCTTCACTTATCTGCGGCCGTTCCTGGAGCAGGTGACCCACCTTGGCATCGAGACGCTCTCGCTCATGCTTCTCGTGATGGGATTGTCGGGAGTGGCCGGAACATCGCTCGTCGGCCGGCTGCTGACTCATCGCCTGTTCAGCATTCTCATCGTCATTCCGTTCCTCATGGCCTGTATCGCTTTGGCAATGATTGGCATCGGTGAGATGAGGACCCCTGTCGTCATGTCCCTCATCGGTTGGGGTTTTCTCGGGACCGCAGCGCCGGTGGCCTGGGGCACCTGGCTGAGCCGTGTTCTTGCCGATGATGCTGAGGCAGGCGGTGGACTCCAGGTCGCTGTGATCCAGCTCGCCATCACCGCCGGAGCGTCTCTCGGCGGACTTCTCTTCGACGCTCTCGGCTGGTGGTCGACCTTCTCGCTCAGCGCCCTGCTTCTGTTCGGCTCTTCCCTGGCGTCCTTCGCCGCATGGCTTTCGGCCAGGAGAGCATCATGAGCAGGAAAACACTCTCTTCACATCGAATTCCGGCGGCGCCGTAGCTGTCCCGTCCCTGCACCACTACCCCAATGGCAAAGGAGATTCTACCATGAGCGAGCACGTTGACACGGACGACGTTTGCAACACCAGCAGGCGCAACCTGATGAAGGGAACAGGCCTCGCCGTCGCGGCGATAAGCATGATCCCGGCTGTGACGGCAACAGGGGCGTTCGCGCAGAGCCCTGCCTGGGACAAGGTGTTTCCGAAAAGCGAGAACGTCGATCACCAGAAGGTTTCGTTCAAGAACCGCTACGGCATCACGATCGCCGGCGACCTCTACCTGCCGAAGAACCGCGGCAGTCAACCCTTAGCAGCTCTTGCGGTCGCCGGCCCCTTTGGTGCCGTGAAGGAACAATCTTCGGGATTGTACGCTCAGACCATGGCCGAACGCGGCTTCGCGGCGCTGGCCTTCGACCCTTCCTTTACCGGTGAAAGTGGTGGCGAGCCACGCAACGTCGCTTCGCCGGACATCAACACGGAAGACTTCAGTGCCGCGGTCGATTACCTGGGACTGCAGCCCACCATCGACCGCGAGCGGATCGGCGTGATCGGCATTTGCGGCTGGGGTGGCATGGCCCTGAACGCCGTCGCCGCTGACAAGCGCGTCAAGGCGGTCGTGGCCAGCACCATGTACGACATGACCCGTCTGATGTCCAAAGGCTACAACGACAGTGTCACGCAGGAGCAGCGGACGCAGACGCTGGAGCAGTTGAGCCGCCAGCGCTGGGCGGACGCGGAGAAGAACGGGCCAGCCTATCAGCCGCCCTACAATGTACTCAAGGGAGGCGAGGCTCAGTTCCTGGTCGACTATCACGATTACTACATGACGCCCCGCGGCTACCATCCGCGCGCTGTCAACTCCGGCAATGCCTGGACGCAGACCACGCCCCTGTCGTTCATGAACATGCCGATCCTGACCTACATCGCCGAGATTTCCCCGCGCCCGCTTCTGCTCATCCACGGCGAGAACGCCCATTCGCGATACTTCAGCGAAACAGCCTTTGCCGCCGCAGCGGAGCCAAAGGAGCTGATGATCATCCCGAACGCCAACCATACCGATCTCTACGACCGCATGGACAAGATCCCGTTCGACCGGATCGCCAAGTTCTTCGGGCAGCATCTGGCCTAGGTGAAGCCGCGCCATTGGACCGGCGGTCAGCGGTCAGCTCTCCGCTGTCGCCATCACGCTGCCTGACCCTCTGAATCAGGAGACGCCGGCCCGGTCTGAGGGACTTCGCCTTCCTGACCACCGGCCTCGGCATCATTCGGCAGAACCGCGTTTTACGTGGTCCCGCCAACCCTGGAACAGGCTTGAGGAAAAGAAGATGAAGTACATTGCCGCAAGCATTGCTATCTCGGCTCTCGCCGCCACCGCTGTGGAGGCGCAGGAAGAGCGGCGAAAGATCGCTCCACCGGCCGTCTATGACGTCGCGCCGGGTCTCGGCCACTTCACCGACGATGTTCTGTTCGGCGAAGTCTGGGAACGAACAGAGCTCCCGTCTCGCGACCGGAGCCTCGTAACCCTTTCGGCGATCGTCTCGACGGGCAAGACGGCGCAGATTGGCGCCCATGTGAGCCGGGCCCTGGACAACGGTGTGAAGCCTGGAGAGATCGGCGAACTCATCACTCATCTTGCATTCTACTCCGGTTGGCCAAACGCGATCTCCGCCGTGACGGAGACGAAGAAGGTTTTCGATGAGCGCCAGATTGCACCCGTCAAGAACAGCGAGGCGGCGCGCATAGAATTGGAAGCCGCAGCCGAGGCGGCTCGGAGCGAGACGGTCAGCACCACGGTTGCACCAACGGCGGCAGCACTGGCCGACCTTACCAACCGCGTGCTCTTCGGCGATCTGTGGCAGCGCCCGGATCTGTCGGCGCGCGACCGTAGCTTGGTGACGATCGCCGCTCTGATCGCGGTTGGTCAGCCGGAACAACTGCCGTTTCATGCCAACCGCGCGATGGACAGCGGCTTGACGCCGTCAGAAGCTTCAGAAGTACTGGCGCATGTCGCTTTCTACGCCGGTTGGCCGAGAGCCATGTCCGCCGTGCCCGTTCTCAAGCAGGTTCTCAATAACAGGCAAGGAACTCAGGTGAGCGCTTCCCAGGCAGATCTGAAGATTACTCCAGCCGGAATTGGTTCTGCGTCAGCTCCGGAGGAGTACTTCACAGGTACCGTCCAGATCTCGGGCCGTTATCAAGCCGACGCTCCCGCGCGCATTGGCGGGGCAACCGTCTCCTTCTCCGCCGGCGCTCGCACGGCCTGGCACACACATCCTCTCGGCCAGACCTTGTTTATCGTGAGCGGGCGCGGCCTGGTTCAGAAGGAAGGTGAGGCAGTTCAGGAAGTAGGTTCGGGAGACGTGGTATGGATCCCACCGCTGATCCGGCACTGGCATGGCGCCTCCAGCACCGGGCCGATGACGCATTTCGCAGTGGCCGAGGCGCTCGATGGAAGCTCAGTCACGTGGATGGAAAAGGTGTCCGACGAGGACTACGGCAAGGGCGTTCGAGAGTAGAACCGGCACCGCTAGTGGCGCGAACTGGCTGCGCTTCAGGCGGCGGCGGAGAGCTTACGAACGGTCTGGATGGAAGTCTGTCCCGCAGACGAAACGGAGCGACGAACGAATGCTGAAAACAATGTTGGGCTCTGCTGTTATCGCACTGGGAGTGGTTGGACCCGTCATGCCTCAAGAACGCATCCGAATTTCTTCTGCATGGGGCGAGGTTACCGCGGACCTCGCCGACAACGAAGCTGCCAAGTCCCTAGCGCAGATGCTGCCACTGACGATCGACATGTCCGACCACTTCCGCCAGGAAAAGACGGGAAATCTGCCCTCCAGCCTGCCTGAGCTGCCACGGCAGCGCGACTTTTCCGTCGGCACGCTCGGCCTGTGGAGTTCCGATCACTTTGTGATCTATTATCGGACCGGCCGCGTCCCTTCACCCGGCATCATTGTTCTCGGCAAGGTTGCAGGCGACGTCTCGATCTTCGATCGCCCGGGATCTGTTACCGTAACGCTGGAGGCGGTCGACTGAGACAGTCGTTCATCACGCGATCTCTCCTGACGGTACAGACGACGACGGGGCTACATAGCATCGCGTGGGCGCCGCGACCGAGCCCTTCAGCGTAGTCGGCAGAGCCACCGACCGCCGATAACCTCTGGCCGCTGGCGTTCGATCCCGACGGACCAACCGACCGGCCGAAGAAGACATCGTCGTCAGTGCAACCGGGAAGCCCGGGCAACCTCCCCAAGCTGCATTCAGGATGCTGATTGATGAACAGGAGGGCTTGGACGTCGAGGGGTCGCTTCCTTTAGATCGTCAATGACGTCATGCTGTTGGAAACAGAGCGTCCTCTAGGGTCAAGCCAAAAAATGTGGTAAGCGCCAGCGCCAAACAACAACAACAACAGGAGTGCAATGGTGAGCGAACCGACCGTCGCAGATGCAATAAACCGCATTTATGAATCGCTCCAAGCGGACAATGCCGACATCGACACGCATATCGCGACTCTCAAGGCAGCGTTGACGCGCGAGGGGTTGAAAGAGGCCGTCTTTGACCCGGCGAGGCTCGTGCAGAACAACCGTTCTGGCAGGAAGCTCATGCAGGCCTACTTTCGGCAGCGCGGCGTAACGGTCAAATACTCGGCTTCGTGAAGCCGTCGCATGTCGTCAGACGGGCCGTAGTAGACGATTGACCTGATCACCCAGTATTCGCCTTCGAACGCGAATCAAGATGAGGAGAGCTCTATGCCGAAAGCCGTTGGAATCGGCGGTCTGTTTTTCAGGGCGGCGAACCCGGCTGGCCTGGCCGAATGGTATCAAAAGCATCTCGGTATTGACGACCTGCACAAGTCGGTATGGCGGCAGGAGGCCGGGATGACGATATTTGGTCCTTTCTCGAAGGACACCGACTATTTCGGTCGAGCGGAACAACAATGGATGGTCAATTTCCGCGTTGATGATCTCGATGGGCTGGTGGCCAGCCTGACGGCAAGTGGAAACGCGGAATGAATGGAACTCGGAGGTAGGTCGCTTTGCCCGGATTCATGATCCCGAAGGCAATCCAGTCGAGCTGTGGGAGCCGGCGCAGGATTGATGGCGAACGGGTCCTGCATGTGAGCGAATGAAAGTTTGCGCTTAACTTCGCCGCACCGGTGACCGCCTTAAGCGCTACGTCATCAAAACTACTGGTTGACATTTTGACTGCAAGCCACTATCTGACGTTTATCGATCTTTTTCTTGCTGAGCTTTGGTTACCGCGCGACTGGCACCGCGCCTGAACGAACCTTTCCTTTAAAAAAATCGCTATCACCATCCACGATGTCACCAACATCGCGGTCGATCACCAATGCTACGAAAGGGTTCATCATGACCACTGGCACAGTTAAATGGTTTAATTCTACCAAGGGCTTCGGCTTCATCGAGCCGGATAACGGCGGCGCTGACGCGTTTGTCCACATCTCGGCTGTCGAACGTGCAGGCATGCGCGAAATTGTCGAAGGCCAGAAGCTCAGCTACGAGCTGGAGCGCGACAATAAGTCGGGCAAGATGTCGGCCTGCAATCTCCAGGCTGCCTAATATCGGTACCTGCTCTCCTTGACCACGGATGTACTGGCACTGTCGAGGGCATGATTCAACTAAGGCCGGGCTTGATGCCCGGCTTTTTTTGGCCGATGGAACGGCCGACCCCGAGAAAGGGAAACCTATGGCACAGACGTTCAGTAAGACTCGTCAACGGGCGGAAAGCGCTTTCAACAAGGTACAAAGCCAGTTCTTTGCCAGAGGCCAGGCAGTGGAAGAGCAAGATTTCGTAGCGCAGGCCCGCGACGCGAAGACGGCTCGGTTGCGGGAGGCCCGGCTGGCAAAAGAGTCGGATGACCGTGCGAGAGCAACCTCGGCTCTCATCACGAGGCGGGCAAAACCGGCGTGATCGCCGGCTTCACCACGCACTCAGGTAATCCCCCAATGCAGGAAATCCCGTGGCAGACGATAGGCTCGAACTTCAGGCAAGCACGACGGCATGGCAGATCGCAATGCAGGAAATCCTCCGCATGGTCGTCCGTGACCTCTATCAATCTCATGGTGAAGTCGCCTTCACGGCACATATAAAGCGTCTCGAAGAGGGTGCGGTAGACAGCATCTACAGCGACCTCAGGCTGAGAGGAACGAATGAATGGACCGAAACGCTGGTGAAGGAGAAGGCGACCAATATTGTCACAAA
>Ga0228710_1002907_pt1 | contig 27221 bp, 18 predicted proteins | sample MedpolnodulmetaG_FD_177995 | JGI IMG/M metagenome (GOLD analysis project Ga0228710, IMG submission 177995) | Root nodule microbial communities from Medicago polymorpha collected in Santa Monica, California, United States - pink nodules | ecosystem: Host-associated > Plants > Roots > Nodule... | reverse complement strand
CTACCGTAACCAAAAAAAAAAAACAATTTCTACCAAGTCAATATGTAGGGAAAAAGCAAAAATTAAGAAAGAAAAAAATATAAGGCCTCTCTTTGGTAAAAGGAATTTTCAACAGAACCAAATGGCTAGATCTCTGGCATATCTATCCGTTAGTTCTTATTGCATATCTACCTCTCTATCTCTCATATAAAGCTGGTCATCATTGTAACTTTTACAAGTATGAAGATAACAATGTGTTACATTCCAATCTTAACAGTTTCAACTCTACTTTGGAGTTTGGTTTGTGTAATAAGTAAGCCTTTGTTGCTGTCTGATGCTGCAAATCAACAAGGTTAGTAAACTTTACACTTTCACCTCACTCTAAATCAACAAGCCTATTTTTAATATTGGGTTTCTCTTTGGGCTCAAACAATGTTTTCTTTGAAACATTATAACATTTTGCTTTCACTTTTTTTGTTTTTTTTTTTACATTTACCAGCAGCATTCTTCAAAGTTGATTCAACAAATAGAATACAAGATGTTCGAAGACCTTTTGACTCTACACAGGTTTATACCTCTTATATTTACTAGAACATTTGCTTTGGAAGCCTGTTATATAGTATTTATATTGTTGTAATATATATATATATATATATATATATATATATATATATGGTATTTATATTGAAATTGTAAAATTTTGTCAATTTAAAAAATAGTAAGTTTTAGTCTCTTAAATTGAAAAATATCAATACATTCATTTTCTTAAATTTTGCACCACAATTTTATGTTATATGCTTGTTTTGATGCAACAAATCAATATGTATGTTTACTAAGAGAATATTTTGATCCCTAAAAAAAAAAAAATTGATGGAGCGACCAACTAGATAAGTATTCTTCAATTTTAAAGGATTAAATTACTTCCTAAAAAAAGATTATATTACTACTTGACCAAATAAAAAAAATTATATTACTACTCCTATTTCACAAATTTGAGGACTAAATTGGCTAACCAATACAATTTCAAAGACCAAAATGTGTAGTTCTTCAATATACATTGGTATCATTACATAATTTTATATGTACTTTTTTTTAGCGATTTTTTTTTATTTATATTTTTTTTGTGGTGTTCGGGGTTCGAACCTAAGACCTTGCATATATTATGCATAATTCACATGGACTAATTTTTTTTTATATTACTACCACTACATAATTTTATATGTACGTACTTTTAATTTATTTTATTTTATTTTATTTAATTCAAGGGAGAAAAGGTGATGATGGAATATGAAGAAGACTTGAGGGGAGTAGGTAGGATTGGGTCAACACCACCAAGATGTGAACACAAATGTGGAGGATGCATTCCTTGTAACCCAACTCAGATTCCTACCAACAAACATCTTATTGATGTTCAGTATGCTAATTATGAGCCTGAAGGATGGAAATGCATGTGTGGCACTTCTTACTTCAACCCCTAATCAATTAATATTCCCTTAACAATTTCACTTTCTAATTGATTATTATTTGTATTCCTTTCAAAAAGTCAATTATTATTTGGATGTTTGTGTAAGTAGTTTAATCAGTTATATATATGATCATTTGATGAATGTTATGGACGCAGTAACTGAACAAGATTGTGTTGAAAACACATCGATTTGGAACGACTTAAAGCTGTGTTCTTTTCAGCTGAAACTAGACCTATACCCGTGTGTCGCACGGGTTGAGTCTGATGTAATATTTAATATTATGTCGTGATTTACTATTCATAAAAATATTAATGTTGTTGTTTATATTGAACTTATTGTCGGTGAGAAACAGAAATAACAAACAAAAAAAAATCACATTTGATGTAAAAGTATCATCTTCACCATTTTCATTTGTTATCAATATCTTCAAACATTTTCTTGAGGTCACTCTTCAAATTGCAACATATAAGTGATCATATGAGAATATTAGTGTTCGAAGATATACTCTGAAATGTTTAAGTGATTGTCTTTGACTTTTATTAATGGTCATTGCAACCTTGATTCTCATTAAAAACTCTTCATTGACATCTCAGTTTCGTCTCCCTCTCTTCCAAATATCACTATATCACGATTCAGTTTCTCTCTCTGATTTATTTATTTATTTATTTTTTGTCTCTTTCTCATCTTTCTTTCTCCATTCCATTTCTTGATCATTTGTTTTCTCACACTCTTCATCCATTATATCTACACATCTCCAAATATTTTTTCTTAGAGAGATAGGATTTGAGGGTGATTTTTTTTATTTCATTGGTTTTGTTTATCATCCATCTTACTCTTCAAATTTCAGTTTCTACTTGCAAATTAGAGGCACATTATGATCTATAAAATATTTTGTTAGTGGGATAATGGGATATATGCATGAATGAGATAATTGAGCTCAGTGTGCGTTAATCATGGTTGTCAAAATCGCGACCCCACTAAAGATCGTTGAGGTATAGAAAAAACGTAGACCGTAGGATCGTAACACTCCCATATAATAGACAGATAGACATAATTATAAAAAAAAACTAAGAAAAAGAACCTTTAAAAAAAACTTGTATTAATCATAATTCTCATTATCTTAAACATCTAAAAACATTGATACAAAACAAAGCATCATCCTAAAACATCATAAAAAAAATAAAAGAAACTTATTCCAGAGGAAGCACAAGCAAGAGAAATTTATAAAAGAATAAAAGATGAAAGGGAATTGATGATAATTGAAGAATTACAATTTCATAAAAGATGAAAAAAAATTCACAATTTTAGAAAAATTCCCAATTTACTAACCTAATTATTCAATTAAACACTAACAAGTCCCAAAACTGAAATTAATGGATGAATCTGGCCTTTTAGAGTGGAAAACAGGTCGTTTTCTGGCTAGAATGGGGTTGGGCTCGTATTTAAAGAAATTGGTCAAACTCGAACCGGGTCGGGTCAGACGGGTTGCACCCGAATCAGCCACCTTCCCAAACTCGAAAAAAATCGCCGATTCAGCGATTCAACGTGTTTACACTGCGCACCGATCACTCCTTCATCTTCTCTGATCTTGGATCCGTTTCAGATTGGTGAAGGCATCATGAATCGCAAGATCGTACGATCTTGGGATCTAGATCGCGATTTCGACAACATTGGCGTTAATATCATTTGCCCTTGGTAAAATTAAGTCGTTTTTTGTAGAAAAAAATAATATCTACTAAAATTCTTGTGCATTGAAATTAAAAAACTAAATGAATTGAATGTTAAATTGATTGAAAGTGGAATAAATATTGAAAAGAAATTAACCTCTGCCTGCACGGGTTTTGTAGAGCTTCATATATAACTATGAAATTGACTATATTATTACTTTTATAGTTTATATTCCATATTATTTTATCATATCGCCTCAAAAAGCAACAAAAACAAAAGATGGATTGCAATAAAAAAGACAAATCAAAAGAAAAAATATATACAAAAGTTTGCACCAAAAAATTGGAACTGTTATGTGGTAATTGAAAGAAAAAATAATAATGAAAAGGAACTATTATGGCGTTAGTGACATAAAAAAAATGAATTTTTCATGTGGTACCTGATTCAATTCCTTGCCGGCCTTTTTTCATAAAAATTAATTAAGCCCGCTAAAAAGGGCGGGATTATGGTTATTAGGTTCAATTACATGACGATGAGAAATGATTTAAGGATTGTGAGATTGAAAGAAATAGGACCCAAAATTTGTGTTGAATACATAACATTGTGGCAAATACATGTCATCAAAAACATCAATGCCCTGGTGGCAAAGAGTTGTTAATTGGAAGCATAGGTACCTGATTTGATCCCCAACAAGATTTGTTTTCATAAGAGGAGGGGGAAAAATAGGGATAGCAATTGGGTGACATAGAGTTGGGTGAAATTGGCCAATCACAATGTCACAATGCTTGTGAAAGAGAGAGAGAGAGAAACACAAGCATTGTGACTAGGGATGGCAATGTGTACCCAATGGGTAGGGTACTATAGTACCCATCCCCATACCCGCATTTGTAAAAAATGTTCGTACCCTCGTGGGCAACAACTTTAGTGCCCTTCCCCATACCCTATGGGCACCTAAGTGCCCATACCCGCACCCATTACCCGCACTTTAAGTATGAAAAGACAATAAAAAACATTAGAATTGAAATAAAACTGTGATCCAAAAAATTTAAAATCAACTCATAAGTAGTACGAATCGTAATATTTAGCCAAAAAGCAAAGAAAGGCCGACATCGGCAGAGATTTAACACATCAGGATGGGTAGGGTTACTTTATTAAGTTATCTTAGGTTGATGTTTAGGCTTAAATAATTTAATTAATTAATTAATTATACACCAAAAATAAATAAATAATTTATCATATTATATAAATACATATATGCGGGTTGCGGGGCTGGGTAGTATAATGTCCATACCCGTGCCCATACCCATCCAAATTTGTGGGTAATTACCCATACCCAAGCCCAGACCCATAAAGCGGGGTTTTACCCTATCCATAGTGGGTATTTTTTGCGGGTGCCCATAAAATCTGGGTCCAATTGTCATCCCTAATTGTGACATTGTCAATGTCATCAATGTCATCCAACTCAATGTCACACAAGTGCTATCCGAAAAATAGGGTTTAGAAAAAAATTTGAGTTTAGGGTAGGAGACGTAACAAGATTTGGATATATAGATTAATTAACATATAAGTTACAATATAATTTTTAACAGTTTTCTTTGAGCTATAAGTATTTTGTTTATTTTTCTTAGATAAATAAAATGACAAATAATCATTGAAAGTCATGCAAATAAGTAAAAATGTTAGGGTTCGAACAGGGACGGATCTAGACATTTAATACATATAGGGCTAAAATAGTCTTTCAATGTATTAAAATTTTAAATTGTCTATGATTGTACATTTCGTTAGTCAAAATAATCCTTAAAATTAGAGTACTTCGTTAATATTGTCATATTAGTCCTTCAATATACTTACTTATTGTCATTTAAGAGACTATTTTGGTTAACAAAGTGCAAAATCAGAAACTATTTTAGAATTTTAATACATTGAGAGACTATTGTGATTATTCGTTATACATTCAGAAACCAAAATGACTAGTACTCTATTTATAATTAAAAAAATAGATTTAGCCGCACATAGTCTTTGAGTATATCCGCCCGTGGGTTTGAATCTCGGTCACAAGCTTGTGTAGTGCATATTTAATTATTAATGGAATAAGTTGTAATTCAAGCATTTTACAATAGAATATTTAATTATTAAGGGTAGAAGTTGTAATTCAAGCATCTTATAAGAGAAATAAGTATAAATTTTACTTTTCAATGAAGAAGAGTGTATATTTTAACATAGAATGAGAGAGAAGTGTAATTCAAGCTTTTCTTAGAGGAGAGAAGTATAATTTACTCTTTTTTTAAGTATATTAACCCACTGAAATTAACATTAGTGAGAATCAAACAAGAGATATTGTGAGGAGTACACTACAAATACATTCATATTTTATAAATATTATTTGTTTTTTTTATTAAGATACCCTTTGCACTTACAACAGTTACACACTAGTATAGTAGTATTTAACCATTCAAAAAACATTAACGAAATAATAGTATTAAGACTACCAATTTACTAGAATGAATGCACTGAAAACCGGTTGCCGAACTGAACACAAAACAACAGTTTAGATTACAATTGATTAAAAAAAACAGTTGAGATTACAAATCAAATCAAATATATTTAATGCCGATAATCAAAACTTACAATGTATTTATTTTATTTTATTGCTTTTTATTTTAATTAAGAAACATGCAAAAAACTGCATTTGCTTAAAATTACAACAAACTGCATTAACTGCCCTAGCTATTATCCTATAAATAAATAGCATATTGCAATGTGCTTCCCGTAAACGATTTAGGGGGTGTATTCGATTAAGATTTTAAAAGATTATTTTGGTAAAAAAAGTCTTTGAGATTTCAAAAGACTTTGTAAGATTGTATTGATTCTGTGAGATTTTAAAAGACTTTTTACACTCAAGATTTATGACACAGATTTTAATGGATTTATAAGAAAGATTTCAATGGATTTATAACACTACTTTTAACATTTTTTTTAATTTGAATAAAGAAAAACCGATACAAAATTCTTTTACTAACTAAATGATTATTATTTTTCCGTAATAAAAAAAGTGATTATTGCGTAAAAATTCGTTCTACATTTTGTTTGATAACCACTTATTAGCATCACACAATCCCCTATTTATAGCATCCACGGGGAGGTGCAACAACCTAATAGTTTCATCCATAGTCCAAGCTACATAACTATCTTTGTCTTTACCCTTTTCTCGATTGTTTTCTTGTTCATTTGATCACTAATATGTATAAAGAACGAACTAGTTATTTTACTAAAACAATTGTTATTTCCTAATTGTCAAAAGTATGATGACTATATACCAAATAATATATATTCAATAAAAATAAAGAGAAAAACTACCTAATAATAAAAATAATACTCACTTATTATAAATAATGATGATGATAACAACAACAACAACAACAACAACAACAACAACAATAACAACAACAAGAACAACAACACAATATCAATAAAAAGAAAATGATTAATCAATTTAAGCAAGTAATATCAGTGAAACAATTGTGGAAAGAAAAAGTAACAACAATCATAAAATAAAACAAATTGGACGAAAGAAAAAAAAAGAGAAATTGGAATAAAAAAACATGGTATAGAAAGAATCGGACTAAAAAATAACGACAAATCAGACCAAAAACAAGCAACAAATCATAAAATAAAAAAATCAGTAAAATAAACAAGAAATCGAAAGAAAGAAAAACATGGCATACAAAATGACAAGAAATCATTCCAAATTAGAAAAAAACAATCGGTTAAAAAAATCATAACAAATATCTATAGATTTTTGAAGAAGTTGACAGAGAAAAAGAAGAAGAAGAAATGTTGGCATTGAACAGATGACGGAAAAAAAGGGTTTGAAAGAGAATGGCAAAATCTTGAGGGTGTGAGATTGTTAGTAATTGTGTGGGATATCCCAGCGGAGTAGGAAAAGATAATGCAAAGAACCTACATGGCAGAGGTTCTACAGGTTCTACGTCACAAATCACCACAATATTTTGTATCCAACATGCCAATGAAGAAAATGTCTTTTCAAAAGTGCATATGTATCTTCTAAAAAGAATCTCTAGGGGGAGACAAAAAAGTCTTGAGGCTAGGTGTGAGATTGTTAGTAGGTAAATTTTACACTAAAAAGTCTCACAAAATCCATTACTCACAACAATCCATTAAAATCCGTAGAATTTTGAATACCAATAGACAAATTTTAAGTTGTGCAAAATCTTAATTGAATACCACCAGATTTTATTGGACTCATTAAAAAATCTTGAAAATCCTAATTGAATACCACAAGAATGTTTTACATTCCTTAAAAATCTTGATTGAATACCACAAAACTTTTTTAAAACAAAAAAGTCTTTTAAAATCCATTAAAATCTCAATCCAATACACCCCCTTAGAATAGAATGGCAACTTGTATCAATCAATACATTTTTACCATTACAATTCTGTGCATTGCTTCCTTTGTGGTTGTAGGTAACAAATTTTAGTTTCATAACTCAACTTCATTAATGTGTTTCTTGATAACATTATGTTTGTAAAAAAAAATATGGAAAACATTTCTCCACAATATTAGATAACATTTCTAACTGTGTTTATTGATGGTGGCATTGTCAGGAGTATCCGAATTGGTACATTGTCGTGTGTCAACAATGTGTCCACGTCAAGATAATTCGTGCTACCAATTTTGTAAAACGAATGGCTACTATGAAGGTGGTGGTTGTTTAAAAACTGAGCCTCCCTCAAAATTGTGTTGTTGCATTGGAGGCAATTGAAAAATTTAGGAGTGTATTGTATTGCAGTTTGGTTCGGTTTTAAGGTTAAAAATTGTTTGAACGGTAAGATTAAAAAAAAACATATGGTTTAGTTTGGTTTGATTGATTCTTAAAATAAAATCGAATCAAACCAAACCAATGTGGTTTGGATTGGATCGGTCGATGTGGTTTATTTTGACACAATACAACTTTTTGTTTCCAATATTAAAATCAAGTGAAAAACTAAAACACAACATACTTACATCAAGTTTCCTACAATTTTTTAAATCTCGTCCAACTTACAAGTTCATTTCCATCCAAGAATGTTTCCAACGGCATAGATCAAATTAAAAACGAGGACGAAAAATAATCTCATTCTGTAAGAAATGCAAAAGATTAAGATTTTATCAATTTTTTAAAGTTCAAGCAGAGCGCATAAATACAATTTTAAAATAAAAAGCAAAGAAGAAACTTAACAAGAGAAGTTTCTATGAGTATTGGTCTAAATGACATATATTTAATTAGTGTTTTTCTTATGTTGTGGTTTGGTTTGGGCTAAGTAATAACAAAATTCTAACTAATTTCTTCTTATAGAATAATATAATATCATTTTAAAATTACTATTTATCTTTTCGTATTTTATTTTTCATGATAATTTTTATTCTTGTGATATCAACCAAACTCATTGAAAATAGGAGAGTACTCCCATATATACTCCCATAGAATCAAAATCTTCTATCACAATCTAATGAAATGGAATTTTAGAAATGAAGTTCCTATTTAGATGAATTCTGAAAACTTCAACGAGAATAAGGCTTTATTTGGTAAAGATAGCAGATAACAAATAAGTTAACTGATAGTTTATAGTGATGGTTGATGAGTGATAGCTTATATCTTATAGTTGATAGCTGATAATTGATGACTTATAGCTGATAAGTAAGTTGATGTGTTTGGTAAAAATAACGGTTGAACTACCTGATAAATATAAAATGACATAAAAGAATATTCATAATTCATAAAAATTTTATATATATTAATATTTGTTAAAATTAAGAATTTTTAGATATTCCTTTAATTTTATAACTAAATAGATTGATTGTTATTACTAGAGTATTCAATGCATTTATTGTAAAACAAATATAAATACAAGGTGTGTGATCTCATTTTAGACACATAGAACTTACAGAGATCTACAAAGAGTTTTAAATCTTTTACATGGTATCAAAGCTGGTTCTGATTCAGTGACATTTCTATGTGCTTCGCTATTGCTGTCGGTGGCGGATTTTGCCACCGGCAGCACCACCCATTAGTATTGTTTCATTCCTAGGCTACTTCACACCCATTTTTTGGCTGTGTTTATCATTGTGATCATCGCTTCCAATGACCTTCACACCTTTTCCTTGTGCAAATACTAGCTGTCAGAGGTGTTTATCACTGTGCTCATCCATTCCAGTGACCTTCACACCCTTTCTCGCTGTTCAAATACCAGCTACCACTTTTCTGGTATCACTTAACATCTTGCGCTACCACATTCTCCGCGCGTTGACCCCATGCGCCGCCTCAAGATTTGTGCCTGCAGCCGTCTCCGACCACCATCTTCTGCGTTGACCATCGCAGTTTCTCCCGCTGTCACATTCTACCGGTGATTCCTTTCCCACATATGGATCAGATTAATGGTGCATTTTCTTTCCATTGTCGATCAATCCAGTGATGACTCTGTGATTATTTTCCGATAGATGATTATCAATCGTGCATTCTGTTCCCGTTGATTGATCACTTGATGGTGATTTTTGATTTGTTGTAACAAACTTGGTGCATACGTCATGTATGCTCCAGTTTGATGAGGGGTGTTAAAATTAAGAATCTTTAGATATTTCTTTAATTTTATAACTTCATAGATTGATTGTTATTACTCCTAAAGTATATAACTTCCAAGACTTGTGCTCACTAAATAAGCATCAATCAATGCATTTATTGTAAAACCATTATAAGTAGAAGGGTGTGGTCTCATTATAGACACACACAAGAGTTTACTAAGACTTCACATATTTTACTAATATTCAAAATGATTTTTTGACAAAATATTTAAGATACTTAGAATTTCTTGTAAAAAAAAAAGATACTTAGAATTTGGTAATTGAAATTTATTAATTTAATATATGTGTAGTATAATACTCAATATTTAATATATATTAAATTTAAAAAATATTAAATTAAATATTTAGACGTAACAAAATATATTTTTTCTTGGTTTTGTTGTAACAAAATATTTAATATAGTGTAAAATATTTAGACGATAAAAAAAATCTTACTTATATAGTGAAAAAAATTGTACAAAATGGTTTCGTCAGAAAAAAAAAAAATTGTGCAAAATGGTCACTAGGAGGTGGTTCAAACCCTGATGCACAAAATGGTCATTGGAAGTACGTGACAATGGTATAAAGGGAAACCATTGCAGCGTAATTTTTTTTTTAAATGTCCTCTAAAAAAAGAATTAAACTTCATAAAATAAAATAATACTTTTCGAGACCATGAGCAATGCGAATAAAATAGAGGATTTGAAGAACATATTGAGTTTTGATTATTGTTTGGCTTAAATGCATTTTTGACCCCTATGTTTGCCGTCGTAGCGATTTTGGCCCCCTAACCAAAAAAATGCAATTTTGACCCCCTAATTTTCGCAACTATGCTGAGAAGCCGCCACGTGTCCCAAAAAAGGGGCCAAAATCGCAACTTTTTTTGTAAAGATAAGGGGCCAAAAGAGCATATTTCCCTAAACATGGCAAAATTAGGGGGTTAAAATTGCATTATTTTTGTTAGGGGGCCAAAATCGCTACGAGGGTAAACATAGGGGGCCAAAAGTGCATTTAAGCGTTATTGTTTCTGTGTAGATAGAGAAGGAATAGGGGGTGGTATAACTATGTTGTGGAATAAGACTCTTAACTGTAAAATTGGAATAGGGGGTGGTATAACTATGTTGTGGAATAAGACTCTTAACTGTAAAATTACTAATTATTCGCAAAATCATGTTGATGTTAAAATTACAGAGAGGAATGTAGAGACAAACAAGTTTCTATGGTTTTCCCGAGGGAGGAAGAAGAAGGGCGTCATGGAATTTTTTTTTGAAGCAGTTAGCGACTATGTCACACTTACCTTGGTGCGTTATCGGAGATTTCAACGACATTCTAAATGCACCTGAGAAAAAGAGAAGAGTTGACAGACCAAATTGGCTTATTAATGGTTTAAAAAATTCAGTTGTAGAATCTGGCTTGATTGACATAAGAATGGAAGGTTATAATTTAACTTGGTTCAAGAGCTTGGGGTCAGATAGAGCAGTAGAAGAGAAACTTGACTTGCAAGTAACATCTGGTTCGATTTTTACCGAAATGGCAGATTGGAATGCTTAACGACAACGACATCAGAACATTATCCATTGCTCTTGGAGTGTGTCCCGAATCAAGTACCAACAATTCAGAACAGGAGCTTCCTCTTTGAAAACCCGAATTCAAACAGTTTGTTGAACAAAGATGGATTGCATATGGTAGCAGCTCAATCACGCAAGAACTAGATCAGTGTGCTCAAGACATTCATCAATGGAGTCAGGATAATTGTCAACAAACCGGAAAAGAAATTGAGAAATATAGAAAGAAGCTCGACCAAGCAAGAGCTCAGGTCAGTTCAGCCAGTATCAATTATTTCAATGATGTAAGGAATAAGGTCAATATTTTTCTTGTGAAAGACGATATGTTCTAGAAACAAAGAGAAAAATCTCATTGGTATCGACATGGTGATCTCAACACAAAATTCTTCCACGCATCCACAACAGCTAGGCATGCAACAAATAAAATTAAACAGTTAGAAGATGTAAATGGTGTGAGCTGTTCCACAACTGATGGCATGAATTACATAGCAAAGGAGTATTTTCTCGAACTTTTTCAACAAAAAAATGGCGACAGAAGCAAAGTTATAGATGTGGTTCTGGCAACAATTAAGATAATGATATGTTGACAGGTAAATTTTAGTTAGAAGAATTTCGTGATGCGGCATTTCAATGAATAATGATAAGTGCCCATGGCCAGATGGATACAATCCAGACTTCTACAAGCATTTTTGGAGTAATTGTGGGAACGATGTCTTTGAAGCAGTGCGTGGATGGCTCAACACGAGGATTTTTCCAACAAATTTAAACTCTACAAATATCACCCTCATACCCAAAGGTGATATTCAAAATTCCATGAAGGACTGGAGACCCGTAGCACTAATGTTCTCTACAAAATTGTGGCGAAAGTGTTGGCCAACAGACTAAAGAAAGTGCTCAGCAAATGCGTCTCAGAATCCCAACCAGCCTTTGTTCCAGGCCGTTCTATCCTTGATAATGCTCTGGCTGCAATCGAAATTGTTCATTTTATGAAGGTGAAGTTGCTCTTAAACTTGATATTAGCAACGCCTATGAAGAATTGATCGGGAGTATCTCCGAAATATAATGTTTAAAATGGGATTCTGTAAAAAATGGGTTGAATGGATTATGTTGTGCATTGAATCAATAGACTATTCAATGTTGATTGATGGTGAAAAAGTTGGATTTCTTGTGTCCGGTAGAGGGCTCAGACAATGGGATCTTTTATCTCCCTATTTGTTTATAATGTATGTTGAAAAGAATCAACTCTTGGAGCATCAAGTGTTTATCTCAGGCAGGAATGGGAATTGTATTCTATTCCAAAAACCATTATTGGGGAATTAGAGAAAATGATGAATTCCTTTTGGTGAGGTCACAATAGGCATGATACGAAAAGGATAAATTAAATGTCATAGGAAAGATTAAGCATAAAAAAAAAAGAATGGAGGATTAGGTTTCAAAAATCTCCGTGCTTTTAATCTTGCTATTCAAAGCTAAATATTTTCCAAATTGTGACTTTTTGGAATCAAGATGTGGACATAGCCCAAGTCATGCTTGGCGTAGTATTTGGGGCGTGAAAGGTGTAGTCAAGGACGGTTATAAGTGGAGTATTGGTTTAGGCGAAGCTATTTTGTTTTGGGACCAAAATTGGCTAGTTTATGGTAATGCAATTGACAAAAATGTAGATCTTCCGGAAAAGCTCAACAGCTTGATAGTTGCAGACCTTTGGAATCATCATTTGAGGATTTGGAATGTGGGAGCTCTTCAACAACTCGTAACCAATTCTGATATACAGCGAATTCTGCATACCCCTGTTTTGAATCTGTTCAAACTGATATGAGAATATGGAAATTCGAGACAAATGGTATTATATTGTTAGGAGCGGTTACCATATTAGTTTGCAGCAAGTTCTTGCATCAAATGATAATAGTGTAGAAGTCAACTGGAATCAAATCTGGAACATTCAAGCACCACCGAAAGTCAAGTATCTATTATGGAGAATTTGTCGCACCTGTTTGCCTACAAGGGTAAGACTTCATGATCGAGGAGTTAACTGTCCGTATAATTGTGTTTTGTGTGATGATGGAATGGAAGACAATATGCATATTATCTTTCAGTGCTCTAAAATCAAATTTTGTTGGCAACACATCGACATTTAGTCAAGTATTCAACCATTGATACATGATGAGCAAAGTGTGGGTTCTGTGACATTCAAAGCTTTACACAAATTAAGCAAGAATCATCAAGTTGTGTTTGCTTGCACCATTTGGTCAATATGGAAGCAAATGAATGATATGTTATGAAGGAACCAGTCAATGTTACGGGTGGCAGTTTGTGCAAGGGCTACAAATCTGGTAAACAGCTGGCAAAATGCGTAGGTTTGCCGTAATAGAACGATAGTTCAGCAGCAACTCACTGACAATCATACCTTGAAGAAGCCGGACGCAGGTAGATATAAATGTAATGTCGATGTTACATTCTCAACGGTGACTAATATAGTCGGTATTGATATATGCATCAGAGATGAGCAAGGCAAGGAAATTTCGTACTAGCCAAAACCGAATGGTTTACACCTGTTCTTAAAGTTGATGAAGGTGAAGCTTTGGGTTTGTTATTAGCAATACGATGGTTGAAGGACTTTCCCATAAATAATGTAATTTTTGAACTTGATTCTAAGAAAGTAGTGGATGGCTACCATAATAATGGCAAAGATGAATATGATTTTGGAGTTATCGTCATAGAATGTCGTAGATCATTCTCGTCTTTTTTTACAAACTCCTAGGTTGAGTTTATTAGGATACAAGCAAATGAGGTTGCTCATAGTTTAGTTAGGGCGTCACATCTTTAACTAGTTTCCATCTGTTTATTGAGATGCCTTATTCTATCGAAAATCTTATTGATAACGAAATGAGATAGTTTTATTCCTGTAAAAAAAAAATATTATACAAGCCCCTACTTATACTTGATAAAAAAAAATTCAGCATAAAATTAAACTTGATAAAAAAAAAAAAATTCTTTCGAGAAAAAAAAACTTTCAAATTCATATATGCCTATTTAATATAATAAATGATGAAGGGTAAAAATGGAATTTAGTTAGACTAATAAGGGTAAAAATGAAATAAAATGTGATAAGCTATAAGCTCCTGAAATAGTGTATGGAAACCATGGTGATGAATCTGATATTAACGATGATAAATGATAATTTTTTAATTAATTTTTGAAATTTTGATATAAATAAAATAAATAATAATATTAATTACAACAATAATGATATGGAAATTATTTTTCCCTACTCACTAATGCCAATTACGCACCATATCATTAATGAGTGTGCCACATCACTAAAAGAGATGGGGGACCAATATTTGTGTTGACTTTCTAAATGGAGAGACCAAAAAAGTGGTTTTGAAAAAAGAGGGATCAAAAGTTAAAAAATATGAAAATAGGAGTACCAAAATTGCATTTAATCAAGATAAATAACTTGTAAATTGAAGTCGGCTAACATATGAATTTAAGGCCATGAGATTTCCCCTCAGTTGATTGAAAGTCATCTAAATGCAAATACAACCAAATGCGAGTTAGTTAAATCTTTCCCAAGTCTACTAAGGTTACGGGGGATGCTAGAATCAATAAAAAAAGGCTTAAATATGTAAATCGTCCCTGTAAGTTTGCGTATTTTTGTTTTTCATCCCTATCTTTTTTTCTTATAAAACAACCCTTATAAGTTATAACATTTTGGTTTTGGTCCCTGCCATCATCATCTGTTACAAAAACGTCTATGTGGCAAACAGAGGATGACGTGGCAGACAACACTGATGTGTCGTTCCATATGCTGAGTCACAAAGTTAGAGGGACCGAAATCAAAAAACAAAATTCTCAGAGGGACCAAAGCCAAAAATTCATAGAAAACTTCATCTTCTTCCTTCATTTCCTCTTCTTCATCATCTTCATCAAACTTCATAGAAAAACCGAAAAATTCATCAATAAATATTAACATCATCATCAACAACGTCACTACACTAGAAATTCATCAAAAATTTCTTTGAAAACTCCATTTAGCTAGATTGGGGCTTTCATTTTATTCTTAACCTACAAAATTTCGCGGAAATTAGTTCACAAAAGTAACGCTTAAATCGTTATCATTATCATATCAAATAAAGGAGTTATACTAACAGTCAATTTCCTGGTGCAAGTTTTACTGATCCTATTGTCTTTTATATATGTCATTGCATCGTCTTTATAAAAAGATGGAAGACATTGATCATCATATCGGAGTGGAACTTCCACCACCTGCATCAGAAATTCTAGTTCAATGTCAGTATGCAATCTGTTTGTTCCTTACACAAATTCCATTTCATACAATGTAGGTAGAAAATTTAACTTATTACATGTTCCGAAGCAAACAATGAAGCAACCCCAAAAGGAATGAATACAAGTCCTATAAATGTAAATATTGCAATGACCTGGAGAGAAAAATCAGAACAAATCAGTTAGAACAAGAAAAAAATTACACCTAAAAGTGTAGAGAAAGATTAATGTTGTATAGCAATGTATGATTTTGTTGCAAAACTAAACCATGATGTTATGTTTGAAGATATACCCTACCCATCCAGGTGTTAGAATTGGTTGTGATGCATGAAGTTCCTGCCGAGAGAATCTAGAATCTACCATCAATAGAACAAATCATGAGCACAAATAGGAAACATAGAAAGAAAGACACCAATTTTTGATGAAAACCCATTAAGCTAAATGGGTTTTTCATAGAAATTTTTGATGAATTTCTAGTATAGTGATGTCGATGATGATGTTAATGTTTGTTGATGAATTTCTGAGTTTTTTTTTTTGTTTTCTATGAAGGTTGATGAAGATGTGTTGAAGATGATGAAGAAGAGGAAAGAAAGGATGAAGATGAAGTTTTCTATGAATTTTTGGGTTTGGTCCCTTTGCGAATATTTTTTTTGATTTTGGTCCCTCTAACTTTGTGACTTAGCATATGGAACGACACATCATCGTCGTCTGTCACGTCACACATTGCCATATCATCCTCTGTTTGCCACATAGACGTTTTTGTAACAGATGAAGACGATAGGGACTAAAACCAAAACGTTTATAACTTATATGGGTTGTTTTACAACAAAAAAGATACATGGACGAAAACCAAAAACACGCGAACTTACATGGACGATTTACATATTTAAGCCTAAGAAAAATTAGTGGAACTTGGCAATTAGCCTTTTACCGTCATTCCATGTTTATACTGCCACTAACTAAAGTAGCTTTTGAGGAAGTCGCACATGTGCAATATTAGGGGGGTGGGAGTAGAAACCTTGTTGAATTGAGCATGAAATCGAGGACTCCCCACATACTGCTTATGGTTCATGTCAACATTGTTTCTCACAGGAATTCCTAGTACCAATGGTGCTTTATTTTGGTAAAATGGATTAGACATCCATGGTTGTTCACAAACATAACCACCAGTTTTTTTTGTAAGGTTGAACCCATCGTGGTTGGAACTATTACATTAGGTAATGACTATGTTGTGGAATTAGCCATTATATAGGTGGGTAGCAACCCCATTGATGCCAAGTCAAATAATCTAGAAGTAGTATTTGTACTTCTGCTACTATGTCAAAGACTTGTTCACTAGCGTATGACCTCTTGTTCACATGCAGTGTTTTCGTAAGACAAACTGATTTAGGTGGCCTCTTTACCATATATACATGTCAAAATTGAACATTAGCCTAATTAATGTATCATTCGCAATTAGGTGTCCCCCAAGGTTAGTTGTAGCAAAAATACTCGGTCATGAATTTAAAGGAATAAAATGTAATTGTTGTATATAATATCACTAGACCTTTAGAGATCATATATTTGTAATGAGTAAATGAATTTGAGTAACATTGCTTTCCTTACTTGGTTCCCTTGAATTTTGATTTGTGGAGGTTATAGACTTGTCTCCAGAATTGTCTTGTTTGGTCTCAAACTCTTTGGCTTATAGAACCATATTGTGGACCATGGATTTAACAATGTCAACAAGTTCTTGAGAGACTTGATACAATGTCATGGATTTCCATGTGGATTTAGTTACAATAAAAAGCGTAGTAATAACCACTTGTGATTTAGGGGGATCATTCAATATGCTTCGAGAAGCATTGAGAGGACACACACAGTGTCGCGAGGAAGAAACTATGTCCCTCAACTATGGGTTCCTTTGCTACTCCAAAAGTGTTAGGTACGGTGTCTTGGTGTTATTTTGATCCACTGAAATAAGAAATACCAAAAAAGTAAGATATAGCAAAACAAAAAAGGTATAAATTGCATAAAAATTGCTTTTGTGTGTTGAAAAAGATGTTCAAATACAATATTTATAGGAAAATAATAGTCGCATTGGCCTATGGAATTTATCCTTGCTAAAGTAATTATATGGATAACGCGTGAATGCTTCCATTGCTGGGGTAAGTGGCGTCTAATGTTTGGCTTAAAATTTCCTTTTTCATGGTATTTCGAATTTCGTCTATCCACGTGTGTGCTGCCTCCACATAATGTGCTTATGTGTCTAACTACTTCAGTTAGTGGTGCCACAACCATGGAACACAAGTGAGGTGTTAAATTGTCTAGTTCTACAAAGTTTTGACTTATTCTAACATTTTGACAACATGGATTTTAGTAGGCTTGAGAAATATTAGACGAACTCGTATTCAATTGTATTTGCATTTGTTTAACCTTCAATCGGATGGCGGAAACTCGTTTGACACTAAATTTGTATGTTTGTCGATTATGACTAACAAGTTATATATTTATAGGCGTAAACAAAGGTTACCAACATTGTTTGCAACATACATATGGACGAGTTCTTTGCATCCACATAATGACAAGTTTCTTTAACCGGATATCACAACATTAAATCATTTTCTTCCTTCCATTTTCATTGCATGTGGGGGTTGTTAGGTAGAAGAAGTGAAGAAATGTTTTTCACATTTTTGGATTTTAAGTTTGGTCCATGGACAATTTATTCTTTTCTCTATATTTTTTAATGATAAGTAAGATACAATTGGTGATCCAACATCACTTACACGCATGGAAGACGTGCAATCACCAGATTATGTCCATATCATTGTTTTTTTTATAAGCGAGGGAGTTGATTATTTCTAAGGCCGCAAACTCATAACACAGGTCTTCAAAGGCTCAAAATTTAGTCACAAAGCATAGTGAGACTCGACAATGACACATTATCTACGATCTCTACTCTCAACGCAAATAACAGTTATGAGGAATGAGGGAAAGACAAGATATGAAGTGGAGTTGTGCACAAAGAGACATTGTCAACAGATCATGCCGTTGAGAGAAAGTTCAAGCCAAACACAAGACGCCACGATCCCACTACCAAAGGAGTTATCACAACACCCGCAAAAATTAATTGAACAAAGGTTACACATTATAGGCCACACTATATATACTCTATTGATACATTATAATTTACGCATTACACATTCAATCAATCAAACAAATTATTTTCACAAATTTATCCTTTTATCTTTCTGTTTATAGTTATGTATTTATTAATGTGGTTCAAAAGCCAACAACAACCATATCTAACATTCTACTTGAATAGTTAAGGAACCCATAACTGAGGGACAAAGTTCCTCCTTTAGTCGTAATCGCTCTACTGAAATAGTTTGAGAGTTCCTCCCTCAAACTATATATATATAGTTCAAACTCACTTCATTTAGTTAACAAACTTAATTTTCAACTAAAATTCAATTCATTTGATTCATGAATCAAGTTCAACAAATTAGCCAATAAAAATTGGTTCCATTGATATAGAGTTGAGACATTATCCCACATAAGGATGTGGTTCAAATCCCATTGTCGATTTGAGATTATCTTTGGTGGATAATCTATACGCGATCTTGACTTAAGACATGTTATAATCTTGAAGAACTCTCGGAATCCAACTCACTTAATCTTGTCGAGTTTCAATCTATATTTGCTCGGTTCATTGTTGGTCATATCCATTACCATCATTGCATTATTATTTTTTTACCTAATTAACCCAACTAACCTATATCTTCCTCTTCCTTTCCAACAAAATTACCTATATCTCACGCCACGTCAAAAATACTATTCATCTTCGTTTTTTCTCAAAGATTTCATTTTTCTTCCATTTTTTCAGCTCCTTTTTCTTCAAATTCTTAACATTTTCAATCCGATGAATGAACACGGTTTCTTGGTGTGAAATGTGAATAAATTTCAGCATTAAAATTATCTTCTTTTGAAATTAAGCGTTGAAATTAGCGAAGGGTTTCAATTTTGAATGGAACGTCGCGTTGGGAATAAGTTTCGTGTTGGTCGTAAGATCGGTAGTGGCTCATTCGGAGAGATCTATTTAGGTTGCTCTGTTTTTCTCTCTCTTATGATTTTGTTTGGTTTTCTTTTATTTTTATGTTTCTTGTTTTATTGATCATGTTGGTGTTTTTTGTTTTGAATTGCAGGTACTAACATTGTAACTAATGAAGATATTGCAATTAAGCTTGTAAGTGATGTTGATTAATTGTTTTTTTTTTAATCATATTTAATTTTATTTGTTATGTAATTTTTTTTGTTGCTTCATTTGTTTTTTGAGCTTGAATTATGGAGAATAGGGTAATTTGTTAGATTTTTGTATTGGCTTTAGTTGTTTATTGTTTATCTATGATTGATGCGAAACAGGGTTTAGGAAAGGTAGTTGAGGTGTAAACCAAATCAATTTATATTCGATCAATGTAGTGAATACATTGACAGCTTTCTGACACGGCGGAACTATTATCATTCACAGCGGAGCAAGTTCTCCGCTGAGATTACAGAGTAGACTCAATAGGAGAGTCGGTGGAAAAGTGGTGAAAATGTGACTTGTCCTTGTTGTGGCGCAAAGTCGCCTTTATATAGAGGAGCACAGATGTAACTGACTCCATGAAACCCGACGGGGAAGGCGGGAGCTCGTTAGAGATCATATCAACGGTCCTGATTGATGGAACAACACTCCTATGCTGTAAGGACCACATGAAGTCTTCTGTCATGCCTCAAGTGGGGCGAGGATTATGGGTTATTGAACTGGCAACATGGGCTGTCTGGAACAGTGGTTAAATTAATGTTGTTAAACAGCGGCGCTATAGCGCTATTGCATAGCGGAATTTGAGCACATCGCTATTGTTCTGTGATAAGCTATTTAGTACAAATTATTGTGAAATAGCGGTGTTATAACAATGCTGTGTAGCGGAATTTGAAATTACCACTATTATTTGTGATTCACAATTGACAACACTGGGTTAAATGTGAAGAGAATATTTGAAATGGGAAGTGAGATTTGGATTTGTGTTGCATTTTGTCCTAGTGTGTCAGAGGTAGAGGGATTTATGTGTCAATAAGTTAACGTAAAAGTGAGTTGACCAAAATATTTGAGTGTAAAAATCACGTGCGGAGATAAAAACTACTGATTCTAGCTTCAAGTTAGAATCAATTATAGAGGCAAAATCAATTCTACTCGAGAACATCGAAACATGACAAAACCAATTTTGTCTCCAGAACTCTAGCGCCATGTGTTGTCAAATGGCGGATATCGGTGGCAGATTTTTGGAAAACCAGTATAGCCAATTTGTGAAGGATATGGTGGTGCTATATATCGAACGGTATGTCGGATTTTTGGCTTTCTGCCATCAGCCATTGGTAGCTAGCATTTATAGCGCCGATACTTCTGATTGAAGGCGTGTTTGGTGTCCAAAACCAACCCATGTGTGTGATTCACAAGCAATTTTGTTATTTTCTCAAATAATTACCAGTGCCGAGGTATCGTGTACGGTGCCTGTGTCAGCGCTTCATAGCTCTAGAATGTCATGTGTTTCTATTCTTGCCATCTTTGACCATGTCTTCGCTGAGCTTGTTGCACTTTCTTATCTTTTGGGGAATGTGACAGGGTTATACATATTACTGATCAATATTTTCAAGCATTAAGAAAAAAGGTTGTTTCTTTTAAAAAGGTTGTTACTGTTTATGCAGTAACAGTAGGTTTGAAATGATTAATGATGTGTTTGTCTGCCATTGTTCAAAATAGAACTAGCACTTTGTGTTATTGTTCTTCTTGTTTCAACATTTCAGAGCTAGTTGAATCTAAGTTCAATTCTTTTGACTGTAAAAAAGAAGTAGACCAGTGTAAATTTTATGTGGGATTGAATGGAAATGCTTCTTACTTGTTGCGTTCTTCCTGACACCATACTAACTGAGAAAAACAAGTATTTGTTTGTGCATAATATTTTCGATCCAACAATTAATGAATTATTGTTATTACTTTGATATTCAATTGTTTTCAGAATGTAGAATACATACATAATCAAGTATTACCTCTATGACATGCATGGCTCTAAGCCTCTAACATGTTTCAAAGAGGTCACTCATATGGAAGTGAAATTTATCCTTTACTATTTCACCTTAAAATGCTTGTGCATGTAATATGCAACTGCTTTTTGCAAGATAAAAGGAGAGTTTCATTTGGTAGATTGATAGTTCCCAGATATTTGAAACATACCATGCATATTACTATTAATCAAGTCTCACAAAAATATTGGCATATTCCTTTCTATTCAAAATTCTTATATGTTAATCTCAGAGTCTATGGTTGGGTACTGGACTGGAAGAAATGACATGATCATTTAATCTTGTAATTAATAATCTTTCTCTTCCCTTCCTGAACCAAAGAAAATGAACTGTTGTTAACATGTGACCCGAGTTTCTCTAATTTATTCATTATCTAATCACTTAACGGTTTACCATATGTGTAGAAAGTAGACATGAAAATAACTAGTTTTTATAGTTGAAAACGAAGCGGTCATCAGTTGCCATTAATAGCAGTAACAGAACCAGTTTCTAACAAAATAATGTATGCTTCACTGGAAAATTTGATGATTAGACTGAGATGCTAGTCTGTGAAAAGATCCTTATATGTGCAATGAATCATCTGTCAAATTAAATACTTCCGCAAAATTATTAAATTGAGTAACATTCTAATGCGGCTTAACTTTATTCCTGATATGGTCTCTGCTCTGCTTGAACTTTGCTGGTACTTTGGGCATTGTTTTTCTTTAACTAATTACTACATTCTGGATATCTCTTAGTGCTCGAGATCTGACTTTGTTGTTACTTTTTGCTTCCTGTTCTTTGCTGCTCTCGGCTCTTTTTAATCAGGAAAATGTCAGGACAAAGAATCCTCAGTTGCTGTATGAGTCCAAGTTGTACAGAATGCTGCAGGGAGAGCGTAATGGCCGTTCTCATAAGCATATGATTTATTTTTTTATTTTCAATTCCACTTTTTGCAACAAACCCTGCTTTTGAATAATTGATCTTATTTGTAATTTATAAATGGTTCTTACTCAAGTTTTATCTTGGCAGCTGGGATTCCAAATATTAAATGGTTTGGAGTGGAGGGAGATTACAATGTTCTAGTAATGGATCTGCTTGGACCTAGTCTTGAAGAGATGTTCAACTTCTGTAGTAGAAAGCTCTCGCTAAAGACAGTTCTCATGCTTGCTGAGCAAATGGTAGGTTGTATTTATACAATTTTTCTTTTTTGCTAAATACTCTGCTTACTAATGAACTAATAGTAAGTTAGTAACTACGATTAACATTACAATTGTTATCACTGTGGTTGACTCTTTTTTTGTTGGTAAAATGATGTATCAATTAGTATTTTCATAATCCATTAAAAAACTTTTCCTTCTGTTTTTTTTTCCAATGCCAGATCAAACGTGTTGAATTTGTTCATTCTAAATCGCTTCTCCACCGGGATATTAAACCAGATAATTTCCTCATGGGCTTGGGAAAGCGGGAAAACCAGGTGGCTAACTTGTTTACGTGGCCTTCTAATGTATTGTATATTCATGTTCATATATTAGGTATTTATTATATATTGGTTTATATGTAGGTTTACTGTATTGATTTTGGTTTAGCGAAGAAATATAGAGATAGTACGACCCATCAACACATTCCTTACAGGTACGATGATTTAGTTGGTTTGTGAATGCCTTAGTAAACTAGGCTATTCCTAATTGTTAGACCTTGATGGCATAGTGGAATTGATATGACTCAATTTGAAATAATTTCGTCCAATATAGCTGTAACATTTTAATTTATCATAATACTTATATTTTATTTTAATCTTCATATCAGAAAAATCTAAGAAATGTAATTGCATGAGGGAGGGTTTATATTATATGTATGATTTTTTTATTATGCAATTACAAGTTTGCATTATAAAACATTTTTGTGTCAGGATTATCATAACTAGATAAACCGATCATGCTTTGCTTGTCTAATATTGTTTTGAATGCCCACCCACTGTCTGTCTTTGACTTGTATGATGATGCTCCGAATGTCAGTCTATTCATTAGACTATACTTTAGAAGGGATTGGATGCTGGCAGTTGGAATGGCTAGAGATTCGATGGAAGCTTTAAAACCTGGTCCAGTTCCAGAGCTGGTTAGGTTTAAACTAGTTTCTTAAAACAACCGCCAAAGCCTTTTCCAACTAGAAAACGATTTTCTTTAATCTTTGCAAATTTGATCAGTTTCAATGACTAAGTTTTTTAAATTGGTTTTGATTATTTTAATATCAAAATCAAATGATTTTTGGCAAGTTGTTTTGGTTCATCATACTCCCTGTCTCAAAATAACTATCGGTTTAGCACAGAAATAGTTGTTATTTATCGCAGTGATTAATACTCAACAGTTAATAAGGCTAATTTTGTAAATTATTACACTCATTTATCGTTTGATTTTGTTATTTTATGTAAAAAAACTCAAGTGACACTTATTTTGAGATGGAAGGAATGCTTGTTACTTCATAATGTTTTTGACAGCAGTATGCTGAATGTGTTTTTTTTTTTAGAGGGTATGCTGAATGTTATATATTACTATTGTTATTTACACTTGCATTTTAGTTGTTGCAGTGTAAAAATTAAATAATCCATTCGATTTTTTAGTATGTTAAATGTTGTATATGTTAATCTTATTTAGTTTTTTTACATTTTATTTATTTTAGTATAAAAACCAAACCATCTAATTGAATCCAAACATTTTTTGAATTTAATATAGGAATCAGATTAATAACAAAACGATTTGCAATTGTTATTTTTATTTTGGGATTGCATGATTCTTTAGCGCAAAATTGATTGAAACAGAACCGCGGACACCCTAAGTAGATAAAGCACTGTGGGAGGCACGAAGCTCACAGCAGAAAAAATGCATCCAAAGGAGAGAGTGGGGATGAAACCTGGTTCTTTTCTTCATTGTTCTCAGTTGGGGTTCTTTGGTGGGGAATATTCCGACACCCCTTCTCCTAAAGCGTTTGTTTTGGCACCTGGTCAGGCGCCTCACTCTTTCATTGTGCGCAACTCGGGCTCATAATAACACGATTCAGAGCTAAATTACAATTCATCAGATTCATGCACAATTAACACGATTCATGATAAAAACAATTCTTTACGCAATTCGTTTCGATTTCTCATAGTTTGGTATCGAATCACACGATTGATGCAATTATAACCACATTGGGTATTCCTATTTGAGTTCAATTCCATGAAATTAAAAACATTAGTTTGCAATATATCAATTCTTAATCAATACCCTAATAACTACTATTCCAAGCAAGTACAAAAATGAACACCAATCAAAAGGGCAATGTGGTGCTATAAAGCTCTGAGAAGGGTTGGTTTGGTTCCACTGTAGATCAGATGTAGACACAGCCTTACCGACAACCTTTGATCAATGCTGCAGCTGGCGACCTCAGCTATTGCTACTACCAGCATTCTCCAACATCAGTGGTCGTTGGACTTGGTCCCTACCAGGATCAATATCGCATCCTCTGACTGCCATTGCTACCTGTATCCTCCTACAGCCATTGCTGATGGCCTTCTAACATCACTACTACTATTGGTATCCTTTAGTCAACATCACTGCCAGTGTCTTCTAGTCATCCAACAATATAATCTTTTTTTCTATATCTTGACTCTTTCTGGTAATTATGATTCTTGCTCAATTCAAAATTGAAGTTATAATAGTATCAATGCAGCAGACCCAATAGTATCATCCCCTTCCTGCATCATGTACACTTAATAATTTCAGAAGTATTAGGTAGAGGGGAGTCAAATTGCTAAAGGTAGACCTAGAAATACCTGGAGATTAGTAAGTTGGATAAATATATGATATATGATAGGACATTATGGTGTCATTTGATCCATGTAGCCAACCCTACTTTGTGGGATAAGGCTTGATTGTTGTTGTTGTTTTCTAGGCTGGTGATATAAGAACTACGTCAAAATTAACTATGTGTAGAATGCTTACGGCATTTCTATTTCATCAAAACTTTGTTTTTCATGATAAATTGTGATTCTTTTCAGTGATATTTCATCCATATTTAGACCCTAATTTTACATAGCCTAGTTTGGCTGTTGTTGTTTTAGTATTGATTTATTGTGGATATGACTTGTAATGTATTTCATTTTGAAACAACAGGGAAAATAAGAATTTGACTGGAACTGCAAGATATGCTAGCATGAATACTCACCTTGGCATTGGTATATACTATCTCTTGATACTTGCTTAACATTTCTTAATGTGCATCAAAGTGGTATTATCTAACATATTTATGTTGCTTGGTACTATTTTTATGATCATTACTATAGAGCAAAGCCGAAGAGATGATTTAGAGTCTGTTGGTTATGTCTTGATGTACTTCCTCAGGGGAAGGTGATTATTACCGTCTACCTTGCATTGTTTTCTTCTAGTGCTTTGTTGAAACCCATTGGCTTGATTTTCATTTTATATGCAGTCTTCCTTGGCAAGGGCTTCAAGCACGAACCAAGAGAGAAAAGTACGAGAAAATCAGTGAAAAGAAGGTTTCTACCTCGATTGAGGTGGGTGGGTTATATATAATTGACCCTTGAATACATAACATGCACACTATATCTTAAAGGAGGAAACATGGGTACAGTTCCATCTGTACTGTACATGCTGTTCCCAACTAAAAATATGAAATAACTACCCGAACAATTTTTTAAGGGACCCATTGTCTTAGCAAATTTGTATCTTTTTTAGTCAAGAACAGCACAAACAGTTTCTAAAAAACAGTATATAAGTTTTCTCCGTATCTTAAATTGTACCACTGCCTTGTTGTGTATTCCAGGCCTTGTGTCGAGGTTATCCAACAGAGTTCGCATCATACTTCCATTATTGCCGGTCATTAAGGTTTGATGATAGGCCAGATTATGCTTACCTCAAAAGAATATTTCGTGAACTGTTTATTCGTGAAGGTTTGAAACTATTCTCATAAAAAAAATATCCCTTTGGCGTCAATCTTCGAGTTTATTTTATATATGCTTGCAGGATTTGCTCTTCAATCTATTGCTGCAAATTGATTCATTATCATATTGGCATTTGAACAGGGTTCCAATCTGATTACGTCTTTGATTGGACTATCTTGAAGTATCAGCAATCACAGCTAATCACTCCTCCAGCACGTGCTATTGTAAGTGGTTCTCTCTTTATTTTGTTCTCATTTGGGATCTTTTCCATTAGCAATAGATATAATTTTTATGCTTGTATTTTAGGGGCTTAATGCTGGAACTAGTTCTGGAATCCCACCTGCTATGGCTAATGCTAATAGACACACAGGTAATTTCTTTGTTGTCTCTGTTTCCTTTTGACATTAAATTTAGTTTGGTCAGTGTAATATGACTTCCAGTCTGATTACGTGCATGGATGCTTTCTTTAGAAAATTTAAGTCATTTTATGTTTAGCTTACTGGTCTTAGGGTGTGTTTGGCCCAACTTTTTTGAGGCATAGAAGTTACTTTAAACTTAAAGTTAAAAATATGAGCTTTACAAATAAAGTTAAAGTTGTTTAGTAAATACTGCTTTTTATTTGA
>Ga0228710_1002903_pt1 | contig 27229 bp, 18 predicted proteins | sample MedpolnodulmetaG_FD_177995 | JGI IMG/M metagenome (GOLD analysis project Ga0228710, IMG submission 177995) | Root nodule microbial communities from Medicago polymorpha collected in Santa Monica, California, United States - pink nodules | ecosystem: Host-associated > Plants > Roots > Nodule... | reverse complement strand
GGCCTCATGATTTTGTGTTTAGGAATGTGGCATCAATTGGAGTTTTTCTGTCTCTTGTGTTCCTTTTTCCGTGAGTTATGTAGTGGCTGTTAGAAGAAGTAAGAATAGAGTAGCTCATGGCCTTGCAGGGAATGTAGGAACTAATTTGTTGTGGGAAAATGTCCCTGAACCTGTACCATCTATCTTTTGTATTGACTTAACTTCTATGAATGAATGAGATGTTTTCTTGGCAATTCTTTTTTTGCTGATCCAACAAAAAAAAATTATTTCATTAATTTTATTTCATTAATAATAAATAATACATAGGGAAGTGCTTTCCAGTTTTTTTTTTTAAAAAGGAAAGTGTATTACTGGTGGATTTTAAATTGTTTGTTTTATTGGTCACTTGATTACTGGCGGATTTATTGGCCAGTACTATTGGTTGAATTTCTTGATTTACGTTACTGAGGGATTTTTCTGTCAGTACTTACTGACCGATTATTCCGCCAGTAATTACTGAAGGAAAAATCCCTCAGTAATGTTTTGTCAGTTCACCCACTACATTACTGAGGGAAAATTCCGCCAGTAACATTACTACGCTCATATTACTGAGGGACTCGAATCCGCCAGTAATGCGTATTACTGAGGGATTTTTTGCATTATTGGAGGATTATTTCCACCACTAAAAACCAAAATTCTTGTAGTGTGAATATGCTCACAATTCCTACACTATATGCCAAATCTGGCAGTGTTGCAAATATATTTCACTAGTATCCTCTTATGATGCATAAGCAGTCTTTTCTTGGATCTTTTAAATTCAATGCCAAGAAAGTATGATATTTTTTTACTCAAGTCAAGCCAGCTCAAATTTCTACATCGTGCTTCTTCTGAAATCACTTATGTTAGATTCATTTCTACCTCTAATTAGCAAATCATCTGCATAAAGACATATCACAATCACACCTTTGCTTGCCTCTTTTCTAACATACACTCCATGCTCATGGTCTCTTTAAAATTTTTAAATAACAACATGATAAATGATTATAAAAGTTTTAGTCTCTTTGTGAGGGAATTGTTGGAGAATCTTGGAGGGGAAGGTTTTGGGGAGCTAAGTTTTTCTTTCGAAATATATTTTATATTTCTAAAAAATTTAAATGAACAACATGATAAATGATCATATAGTACTTCAATCACACTTAATTTATTTTGAAAGACATTTTATAGCGTCTATAATTTAAAAATTAAAAATAAACTCTCATCTCTCTTCCCTTTCGAAACTTTCCCTTCCCTCCAATCATACCCTTAGGCAAGGTTTACATGGAGACAAACTATGTTTCCCTGCCTTTAGTGTTTTCTCTCTTTTCTTGATGCTATTTTAGTTTTTCCTATTGATAAAAAAAAGTAAAATATTTGTTTAAACTTTTTTAACGGTAAACTAGTTGTTTAATCTTTTAAAATCAAGGATTTTATTCATGAGCACCAGTAACATAAAGATATTTTACACCATCAATTAATTAATCATAACAATCAGATCATTGGAAGATCTGGTTATTTCTTTAACTATACCTAAAGTTACACAATCACCAAATGGTTGGGCATGACTTACTATTTTTTTTTATTAGACAAATAGTCTTTTATCAACAACTACCTTCTTTGCCATTTCTTCACAAAGGAACATAAACACTCATACTGTATGTTTTGTCTGTAACTAGTACCAATGTCGTTCTCTCACAAAGGGATCCAAAGCTTTGACTGTACGGAAATGAGATAATTTTGGGTGTATAAAAAGGAGAAGGAGGATAACAGTTTAGAGAGAAGAAAATGCAAACACAGAGAAATACATAACCTTTATTTGTTGATTTTCTTCTTTAATTTAGTTTGCGTGCTCTTCTTCTTTGAAAGATTGTAGATGTTATTATATGAATACTTGTTGAGGATAATAATAATTATTATTATTATCATAGCTTTAGTTCCATGTTGGTGTTTCTTACATTTTTATGCATAGAGTTTTCTGTTTTCAGGCTCTTGTAATATACTTCTATGTTCTGTTGCACTACAAATTAGTGAAATGACAGAAAAATTACGATCTTTCGTTGAGTATTATGGTAAAACTTTTTTACAACTATATTGTATGTTGATTAAATTCATATAAATATAAGATAGCTAACACATATTCAATTCAATATAAAATGTGCATCACATTGTCACCCCTTTGAGAGAGCTTGTTGGAAATTTTAGCGCATACCTATTTGCAGGAGTGTATGCATATTGTACTTTAGGGTTCAAGTTTGGGACTATGATATAAAATGTGTAACTTTATTGGACTTCTCTCTTCACTCCAACTTGCTTATGAACACTTGTCCTTTTTCAGGTTTTACTTGGAGTTTTGTAGAGCTTTTCTCTCTTCATACTATATTGGATTGGTACAGGTATGTTAGATGATATTAAGCTCTGATATATTGGATTGTTTTATACACAAGCCCAATTGGAGGAGTGTATATATAAACCAATTGAAAGTTATTTAACCATGCTTATAAAACACTTTATTCTTCTTTGTTTTAGGGATGTAATACTTTCTTCCAAACGAAATTGATAACCATCTGTCTACAAATATTTTGGTAGTTTTTTTATCTGAAAGAATGAATACAGGAAATACTTGTCTCTATTGCTTCTCATTCTATGATGTGTTCGAAAATGTGTCCAAAACTTATTTATCTCAGTTGAAGTTTGACTCAAGGTTAATTATCAGAGATATATGTCGATTTTCCTAAAGAACACTTTGGTGATGCATTCAATGATAAAATGAAGTGCAACCTAGCTGCTGCCACCCTTCTCTTTGCCACCTCAATCTAAGCCATTTCCATTGTTGCATGAGCTCAATTGTTGTCCCCGTTTCTGCAACGATCCAAGCATCATATCATTTTCTTTGCATGAACCTCCCTTTTTCTAGTCTTGTTGTCGTCAACCGTCATACCACAACTTACTTTAGTGTCACCTTTCACTATGCAATTGCCTAAATTGTTAACCGTCCATTTTTGTTGTGACCTTAATTTCACTCACTTCCTTTTGCGATATATTCTGGCATTCTGAATAAATGTTATGCAACTTTATCTTAGGTTTATGTTTTTTTCTTTGTTGAAACTCTTTCTAGGTTTAAATTTTGGAAGAAAAGTGTTCTACAACTTATTCGCAGAAAGAGCTCTACTGAGAAAACAAAATTTAACTCAACAACAAAATTGCACAACTTTATTCATGAAACTCGTATTGCATCACAGCGAAAACTGTGTGAAAGTCATGTTACATCATAAAGGAAGAGCCGACAATTGAGGCTATCGTAGAGTGATAGTGAAGCTGATCTTGTAGTTGTAAAACAGTCAATGGAAACTAAAACTAGAAAAAGGAGGTCCATACAAAGAAAGGGGTTGCTACTTATTTTCCCTAAGTGCTCAGTTGTTTCTTGAGGAAGCATGACATTCTTTGTATAAACGAAGTTTTTGTCTATATAATTAAATTTAGGACGCACTTGAAGATATTTACGTTCTCTCTCTAAAGGTACTAGTGAAGCTTGAAAACGAAACCTCTCAAATTCAATGCATGTTTTTTTGCTCTTAGACTAAACTCATGGAGTTCCAAGATCCATATTCTTGATTACTTTTAAAAAAATAAGATTTGTAACGGACGTAATCATTAATAAATAATTTAACGTATTCGGTCATCTTCACTTTACTTTAGGCTAGAAATAAAAAAAATTACTCAACGTTTGAGCGAAACCATAAACCAACTAATATAATTATATGCATAAAAGTAGCAGAGTTTAAAGGTTTAAACTTCAAATAATCGTATAAAAAACTAGAAAAATTAACATATTATTTAGTGAAATTATATGTGTTGAAAAAACTTTAAGATATTGTTAATCATTTTTGTTCTATGCACTAGCCATATCATAGTGATTGTTGTTACGAAAGAAGAATGTTTTTTTTTTTTGACACAACGAAAAGAAGAATGTTAAAGAGTGTCTTTGGGTATTGTTTAAAGTAATAAAAGTAATAAGTTTATATTAAAAGATTGTGTAATTATTAAATTGACAAAAGTAGCAACTTGTATTTCTAAGACAAAAAATTTCTGACATAATCCTTAAACAATACTCTTAAGAAACTCGTTAGCAAGACCTAAACTAATACTTAATATTACATTTGTAGTATTCCCTCCGATCTCGTATGTAAGCAACAACAAAAAAAAATCTCATGGTCTCAAATATAAGTAAAAGACTACTATATATAATTATTACATTTATTCCTTAAAAAAAATTATTACATTTAAATTAATTATACTATAACTATTCATATTCCAATGCTTTCAACACTTTCCAAATCACTTTCAAGGATAAAATTGGAAATGTGTGCTTTTTATAATGAGTTAAATGCATTTAAACAACTTTATTAAATGGTGTGCTTTTTTTTGGTTTTTTGTTTATGTAGGAGACCGGAGGGAGTAGGAAATGTCATGAAGTATCTAGAAAGAAGCATCAAGAATATGACATCCACAAATATAAATAGATAAACATATGTACATTTGTATTCAAACCTTTGAGATTTATAGTCAACAATATTGAGGTTTCGCTACACTATATCTCTCCACTTACAATAAGCTAATTACTAACGTGTCGCCTCTTGTCCAATGTTACTAAACACTCCATGTTGAAAATTCCTTCTTTACTGCGGTCTGCCCCTAGTCGCATAAATTGAGGCCTTTGGTTTGTCTTCATCGCAGCCTCCATCACCTTCATTGTGTTGACTTTTAGGGGGTGAGTTTAGTCTCACATCAGATAGATATGACTCTTGAGAAGAGTTTATAAAGAGGAGGCACTCCTAACCTTACAAGTCGGATTTATAAGGATGAGTTAGGCCCCAAATTTTAACATGGTATCAGAGCCTATCATAGATCTATCGTTGGGATTCCCACATCGTTTTCAACATGGTATCAAAGCATATCATAGATCTATCCTATCATAGATCTTCAGGCCCATTGGGGCGGGCTCCTCTTGAGAAGAGTTTATAAAGAGGAGACACTCCTCACCTATCGTCCACGCTTCAGGCCCATTGGGCCGGACTACTCTTGAGAAGAGTGTATAAAGAGGAGACACTCCTCACCTTACAAACCGGTTTTGTAAGGATGAGTTAGACCTCAAATTTCAACACTCTATCTCTATCTATCTCTCACACTATTTTTGCTCTCCCACAATATTTTTCAACAATTGTTTTGCATGTTACACCAAATCACTAAATTTTTTCCTTAACCTACTATCGTTCATGGACAAGAGACATAATTTTCATTAGGGTTTGAGATGTAAAGATCAAGTGAGGTGTCAACAACAAATGTGAAACGCAAATAAAACGGGGTAGCAACGTGAACCTTTCTATTAGAAGAGTCGTTATCATCAAGTCGCGTTTAAAAAAAACATAAATACACCGCACTACACTTAATTTTGTTAGGGATCTTGTAGTAAATATTGTTTAGAGTCCCACATTTTAAAAAATAAGACATGAACATGGTTTTAATGTTGGTTTTGAAAGATTAAGTTAGGTCCAATTCTAATATGATATTAGAGTCTACCAAAAATCTGTTGGCTAATAAAATTTGTTGATCCACCTGTTATTAAGTTTCCGTTATCAGTACAGTTTTAGAAGTGAAATGGTGTGTGGAGAGTGCCACATTGGAAGAAATAATGTCACAACATGAATTTATAACTAAAGGTGGCCATCACCTTACAAACTAGTTTTGTAAGATTGAGTTAGATCCAACCATATTTCTAATATAATATCAAAACTTATCTAAGATCAGGTCACCGCTATTGAGCCAATTGAGAGACATGCTTCAGATGTCTCATCCTAACTGTAAGGAGGTAAGAGTCCCATGTTACAAAAAATAAGGCATGGATGTGAGTTTATAAATAAGTGATATATTCACCTTATAAGTTAATTTTGTAAGATTAAGTTACTCCAACTCAAATTCTAATAAACAGGTGGTATCCATCCATTTTCATCGATGTCTATTTTTCAGTCTCCGTCTTTTATAAAAATAGGGTGACTTTAGTGTGCGTGTGTGTGAATCAATTCTTGTATGCATATACAAGAATTACTCCACCACCATATATCAGAATTATCACATGAAAACTAGAAACCACTTTTAGGATAATTTGAAGTACCTCATTCACAATCTTACCATTTAGATATGTCGTAATATTATTTCATAAAGTATTTTATAAAGATAATGAAATATGATATAAATGGAATATGATATTATTCCATTTATACCCAAGTGAGTGCATATAAACAAATCGTAAGATAGAATTCCTGAGCCACCGTAATTTGCAAAAATTTCTACCCCATAAAGTTTACAAAGGAACTCTCTACTCCCTACATATATCACGAGTTCCGTTGATTTTGGGGAGGGTTTATAATTCCAATTTTATTTTTTTCTTGTCAAGACAAAGATATTGAAAACCAATAGATGACTTTTTATGCAAATAAAACACATCTTGTCAGCTGAGCCTTCAAGTTCAAACGCGTATAAAAAGTCGATAATAGCCAAGTCAAAGAACATCAACATTACAAAATTACACCACAAATACAGATGACACTACTCTCAAAATGGGATGTATCGCAAAATTCCATCTCAGAAACCTCAGTGCGCGATCTTACGGTGGAAACTCGAGTGTAATCCTGAACAAATGATCTTACACTTAAACAGCCATATGGCTGTAGTTTTTGTATGACATAATCAACATTCTAAACCTTTAATTCACCTCAACCCGCTGCTGCTATGTTAATAGAACCTCTTTGTATAATGCAGAAATAGAAACGAAAGCATCAAATTATGATCTGACAAATTTGTTCAAGGCTGATGTGTCTAAACCTGCAAACTCCTTTACAGCTGCAAGCACAACAAGTCCAAGCTTTACAGCATCTTCGTTATTAGATGCCTATAGTAACAAGTATGTTAATTTTGATTAGTTGTAATGCTCAAATATAGAATATAAAAATTCCAACACAAGCTGCTCAGACATTTTACCTCAATGTTAAGAGGAAGTACAGGATCATGGAGTGATAGTCTAAGAAGGAACCACCCACCATAGCCAGAAACTCTGATCTGATTGAAGATTAGAACAGACAAGCAATAATGATTAAATAATTTATAATGGAAATACAAACTCAGCATACCAATCATTGCAAATTAGAAATTTGCACAGCTCATATTGTATGCTACTTCCAACTCCGGAACAAGTGATAGCCATAGGGTCTGTTTGGTAACACACATATTTGAGCTTATAGCATCTAAGAGACTAAGCTCGTATGACTAAAATAGACCCATTTAGTAACCATCATTAGCTCACAAGCTTGTAGCTTAACTTTATGAGCTTATAGTGTTTTTTTATAAGCTAATTCAAGTAACATATAACTTAAAGCATAAAACATAGAGATATCAGCATACCCCTTCATAATTCACAGGAGCCTTTTGCAGGTTTGGATCAGAGCTAATAGAGTTCTCCAAATGTTTCAGCACAGTTTCTCCATACTCCCGAAAAGGTCTGAAAGATTTGGCATGCTAATATGTCAGTGAACTCAACATTAACAAATGGATACCTGCTAACTAAGAAACATTATACACCAGCTTACCCTCCTTTAAGATCTGGATGGTTTTGGTTTATCTTTAATCTCAGTTCTGCAGCAAAAGCTGGCTCCCGGAGTCCTTCTATTAGACCAGTCAAAACATTGCTTCCTCCACCCACACCAGAAGCTCTTGCAGAAGCAAGTTTATTTAAGATCTTGACCTGCACAATGTGTGGTAGTTCTAAGTTCTAGTTATTAAAACAAGTCTTTGACCTAATGATCTAATTCTTTGATTCTACAGTCTGATGCCCTATCACGTTCTAATACAACGTAGTGTCAAGTTAAGGGCCATTTGGTATAAAGCAGAGGTGGACATTAAAAACTTGCTGAGCTTCCTCATAGAAGAGCACACAATGCGTAAACAAAAAAAACCATTCAGGGTTATTTCTAAACAGTTAACAGCTTAAACTTATATAATTGAGTTGTTCTTTAACAGTTTCCTAATAAATATATTGATGTTATGTGAATTGATTAATAAAGAGATTAATTTGGCAATTATTACTTTCCCCAATATTACTACGATAAATACTTACCATTAGGTATGCACCATCGTCAAGCCAATTGTTCTCCTTAAGAGCTCCATGCCCACTGGTTTCAATTGCCAGATGAGACTCCTCCCCAATAGAGTTCTGTCAACAATATTGCCTCCATAGTTAATATTTAACATATATAGTTATAATAATTTATCACGTATATAGTTATAATAAGAAGTTCGAATATAATTTATCTCAAATATATAGTTATAATAAGAAATTCAAATGTTAAAACAGTATCAAAAGAAACAAGACGAAAAATACAAGATAGAAGCTAAAGACCACTTTGGTCTGAGAAAACCCTTTCGGTTTTCATTTCCTATATCTACTTTTAGTTACGAAAATGCAAACATTGTTTTTACTTTGTTTATTGCATTTAAACATTTGCACATGAAATAATGAAAACATTTTATTGTTTTCTATGTTTAATGTACAAATTTAAAAACAGAAAATAAAGTAGTACATGACATTTTTTGAAACCAAATAAACCAAAGTATTTTAGCGTCCATTGCTGCTGTCAGATTGATTCTACTTTGCAATTTATCTGACTTCTATAAGGACATTCACAATAAAATTAGTTAAAATGCACAAGGTTCAAATTTGAAATAGCATTTTTACCAAACGAATAGCTTCATCGATCACATTTTTGTAGCCTCTCTTGAACCGATGATGTTTGCCACCTGAGAAAAAATAGCATTAACATGTAAATTGCAGTTCAAATTGAATTGAAGAGATTGAAGCTTATGATAAACACTTCAAGGGAGGAGGGAGGGATAGACTAAATGCCATGCCAATTTAAATTTATCCATACCAAGTTTCTTTTCGATAAATGTGGTAAGGCCATCCGAAGTCACACTGTCTGTGACAATAGTTGTTCCAGGATGCTAGGCAGAATGATAAAAAGGAAACAGATTAAGAAGTATACAGAGAAGTGTAAGGTTGAAAAACTACCAGATATAGCTAACAATAAAAGTCTTACTTCTTCAAGAACAATAGCTGCCATCAAGGCAATCAAACGATTCCGGTTGAATTCACGGCCAGTGGAATCCACAGCAGCAGATCTAGAAGAAAGTCATCAATGTTCATTTAAAAAATTCAAACTTCAAAGTCAGTGAAACTGATTAATAAGAAGTCATTACCGGTCCACATCAGTATCAAAGATAATTCCAAGATCAGCTTTGTTATCAAGGACTGCCTTGGTTATAGCTTTCATTGCTGTCTTGTCCTCAGGATTGGGGATGTGGTTTGGAAACAAGCCTGAATACAGAAACCATTGTTACTCAAAGTCCAAGTACAATGCCTAGCCAAAATTATTCCCACAATAAAGTTATTACCATCAGGCTCCAAAAACTGACTACCAGAAGTTATTGCCCCAAGAGGTTCCAGCACCTTTGCCTATTATTCACCAAAAATTATATTCACTATAGATTGTCCGTTCTTCATCAATTTCAACTAGCGTGCATATTCTAATATTTGGCCTACCGCAGATTTGTACACCATGTGCTTTGCATAAAAGAGTTGCCAACACTCACCCAAAGAAAAACCAGTATAGATTTTGTTTCAGATATATTCACTGTAGATTTATTTTTTCTATAAAAAAATGGTGATTCTTTTATAGAGATTTTAAGTAAAAATGTCTTCTACAAAAAGCATATTCAAAAAACAATAAATGCCAAGGAGATTTTCAGGGAAACTTACTGCAAAAAAACCACCTGCTCCATTCCCTGCATCAACAACTATATGGAAACCCTCCAATGGTTTCTCTGTGGGCAGATAATGCAATAAAAAAACAGCACATTCAGAAAATCAATGACAAAACAACTATAAATTCTACAATAACAAACTGAGTCAAAAATACAAAAGAACTGAGTCCATTATTCATCCACTTTATTTACAGAACAACCCAGTATTTGTATCTCCAAACCAGTGTTGTCAAATATCGGTTATGGCAGATTACAGTGAGGGAGTTTTTGACAACTGCCACAACTAATTTGTGAAGGATGGTGACACCAAGGCATTTTATGGAGGATTTTTGGCTTTCCGCATGGTCCACCATCAATAAAACTCCTCCAAACATTTTAATTGGTTTATAAAAAATAGTTTAGCAAATGCGTCCCACCAGATTGGGTTTGACCCGTTAGTGGACCCGCCATATCAGAAGTTATAAAACCACCAGTTACCATTTTATTTCAGCAAAGTCATACCTATGTTTCCAGCTGCTTTGCGAACTGCTTTTACTAGATCAGATGTATACACAGTCATGTAATCGACTATTTTAATAGATATTGAAGCCATTTTCTCAGAATTTTTCAAACTTTCATCTGTAAATTGATTGTATATGTTTGCAGCTCGCTCTAAGATATCTTTGATGTCAGGCTTCCCAAGACCACCAGCATTTGTGAAAAATTTGAATCCATTTCTGTTGAAAGGTAGATGACTTGCTGTTCACAGACAGGGACATTTAATAATCAATACATGAATTCAAATCGAAGTTCACTAAAAATTTCCATTCACTCCTTCAAAAAAATAAAAAATTTCATTCACTACCCGTGGACATTAACAAACGAAAAAATGATAATATACGCAAACAACATGCAATATGAAAATGGTTAAGCTTATTTGCTAATGTTTGTGTATGATCCGAACTGGAGATATTCTCCACGACTCACTATTACAGTTTCAGTAAAAAGGGCTTTTTCATAGAAAGAAATGTTCGGAGACACAAGAGATGTCAATTGACTACAACTTCCTAACGTACCTGTTATCATAATAGACCCGTCAACAGGACATAAAAATGCTTCATCCTTTGTGAGTGTGCTATTAAACATAGCTGGTGTTGATGCTAATCTACAAAGAAAACAATAGTATTGATACATTAGACCATTAAAATAGTTAGAATAATAATAAGGCTTAAATGCACTTTTGGTTCCCCTATCTTCAAAAAAATGAAGGTTTGGTCCCCCCTATTTTAAAATTCGGATCTATAAGCCCCCTATTTTACTTTTGTTTTCTTTTTGAATTTGGTCCCTCGTTTCATTTTTGTGTCATTTTTTTCGTTGTAGCATATTCATTTATGATGTGGCAACGCTTGTTAGGCCACATTGAATATCTATGTCAGCAAAAATTTGCCTAATAAGTGCTTCCACGTCATAAGTGAATAGACCACATCATCAAAAAAATCCCAAAAATGAGATGAGGACCAAAATTCCAATAAAAGTTAAATAGGGGGACCAAAAAACCAAGTTTTAAAATAGGGGGTCCAAAACTTCATTTTCTTTTTAAAAGGAGGGACCAAAAGTGCATTTAAGCCAAACAATAGCTACAACAGTGAAAATCATCCAATGAAATTCACATTTATCAAAACTGAAACACATGGAAGTAGTATCTCTGACCCCCTGAACTTATTGAATAGTTATGTATTGAAAGATCCTAATAGATTTTGATATTGTCGAGAAAAAGTGACAAGGTGAAAGAAAGTATGAGAAGAGAGGGAGGATTTCTAAGAGAAAATCTGAGTGGTATATTGTAAATATTTTTCAGAATGAAAAACACATTCTGCACCTCTGTATTTTTAGAAAACAGAGATAAGACATTAGACTCAACGATAACTGCGGACTACAGTTACAAACTAACTACGACTGTAAGTAGACAACAACAGATATTAATAAAAATAGATTCAGTGCAACCAGCTGAACAATAGTTCGCAGCAAACAAACAAGTAATGCAAGTTAAAAGTCTCAGACCAGAATGTTATGCAAGTTTAATTAAAGTCGATAACCTATGCTAACCTATAATATATATTATATCCTAAAAATCAGTATCAATGAATAAGGATCTGCTTGGCCAGGCGACTGCATTCATTAGAGTTCACAACAACTGACACTGCCAGTCCTTCCGCAAATAATGAATATGAATAAAATAATGGATGCAAATAAGTAAATGTTACCCACCCATAGTGGACAACTTCCAGGCCAGCACCAGCAAGACCTCGAGAAATCGCATTCTGAAATTGGACAAGTTGATAATCATAGTCAAGTTTTAAAATATAAAATATCAAGCTATTAAACCATATACATACTATCAGACTAGGAAGCTTTGTAAACAAAAGTATTTTTTGTAACAATAATTTCAAAGTTTCAGTTCATTTCAAAGATCAAACTACTAGATCATTGCAAAATAAAATATAAAAAATGAAAGATTGTGCATTATGAAAGTCTCCAAAGATTAAAGTAAAAGTTAAAATGAAGTGTTGAACCTCTTTTGACCCAAAAGTCTGACAAGTGGCAACAACAAAATAAAATAAATATATCTTTAAGTTATTACTTATTATAGTTCATTCCATCTTTCATGTATCAGAAAATGAGCATTTAATTGACACACCAGAATTCAATTCAAAACCATAATAAAATTTTACACAATCAACAAAGCCTTTTATATTTTTAAGGTTCTTAAAACTTAATCAATGATATGAAGAACAAGTTAGACCTGTAGTAATTTGGCAGATATCCGGGAATCATGGCCAATGGAAACTCTCAAATGCTGAGAAGCATCTGCTTGCTTTTTCTCCACTAACCATCCAGCGAAAGCAGCTCCTATTGCTTCAGCAACAGGTTCAGTGAGGTTAACCCCCTCTCCCTCGACACCATCAAGAGCCACACCACGAATGTCACTATTTAAATTAATATCATTTAAAAGTATTACACAAGTTAGCATGCAGGAATTAAAACCAAATAAATATCAATTATGAAAATAAAAAGGGAAAAAAAAGGGCCTCTGCAACCAGAAGCATCCTAAAAAACACTTTCTCCAAGATAGAGTCGTCATTACAGGGTAAAGCAAAATATGATATTGGCATTATCAATTAATTTCCCTTGAAAAGGTTGAAGAATCTTTTAATATTTTGTATTAAGTCGTAAGTTACGCTCTAGAATAAAAAGAATACAATAAGGCCTAATCTTTCTTCTCGTTCATCTAAATGATATCATTCATAACTTTGTCATATTTCCACTTTTTACCAACCAGAACTTTTACAAAATAAATAGTTTCCCCTTTTCATCCTTTGAACAAAAATAACTCATGGAAAACTCACTAGGGCTAGCAAATTTCTATTTAGATGAAAATTGGCAATCATGGTAGAATAAGATAAAGATATTGAGGGCATGGGAGTTGAAAAAGGAAGGCCACTGGAGATGTAGAATTTTAAGCAATGTACTCTAATTTCAAATAGCGATCCGCAAACGCAATAGTGTCCACAATATAAAGGATTAAGAAGTCTCTGTAGCTGCATTACAGCCACAATTGCAGCCGCAATATCAAGATTGTAGCATAACTGCAATTGCAATTTAAAACCATTACTAACCTGCCATTTTGAAGCTTTAGAAAGTCAGTCTTGTCAAGATATGGCACTACAGTAGAAGATGACGAAGCTGCAATAGAAGTCCAAACAGAAAAAACAAACATCCATTAGAAAACAAAAATGTCAAAAGATAAAAAAAAATAAAATCAATTCCATCAAAAATCAAAAGGAAAGTATGTCCTTGTACAAATACTGATACATTAGCACACATTGATATAAAAAGCTTGGGAAGGAAGGTGAAAATATAATCAATATTTTAAATTTAGAATAGACCATTGTAGATAATAGATATGTTTCTCACTTCATTTCAACCTGTATGATAACAAGAGTCTAGAACGGACCATTGCAGAGAATATTTCTCTGGGAAGTAAAACCGTTCAGGGGTTTCGACAATGTGCGCAATTGCATGGAAGAGATGCCAGTCCATGTCAACTTCCCTGAAGGAGAGGGAAGGGAGTTGCGCATATAAGGGGCACAATAGTCCCTTCGACTCGACTGTCTATTCTGTTGGCAGCATTGTGAGGTAAAAACATTTTGAACAATCTTCCCTGATGTTGCTGCAAATAAACATTTACACCTTTATTAGATTTCTGGTCTCAAATTTAAAATCTCTAACTCTCTCTTATATTGTCAATTGATCAATTTTCCATCATCGATAACACTCAGTTATGGACATCTAGGGAATTGACTGTTGTTAACACTTTTAAAGTATAGAGAAAAACAAGAATCTCATGAAGAAGCTTGTGGCAACATCCAACCCAACACTTCAAATTCCAAAATCAATATTTGAGCTTGACACTGTTTGGAAGAACTTAGGAAAACAACTTATTACATATTCATAAGCTGTTTTCAGCTTTTTTCCATAAGCTCATGAAAACAGCTTATAGATTATACTATACGAAAACAATTTGATTTGATTTTATCTTGTATGCTATATGCTGGAAAATAACAATACAGTAAAAATTGAGGAAGTGGATGAAATGGGAAATGGAGTAAAAATTGACCTGCCATGTGGATGTGATGAAATTAAGTTGCAGAGCGGAGAAACTGAGGTAGTTGATGTTGATGATGATGATGATGATGGATGTGCTTTCCTAACTTCTTCTCTAACCTTCCACACTAACACAGGTAACAATCCTTTGCACGTGTACGATAAAAGACAAGGACAAGACGTTTTCTTCCTTCAAAAAAAAAACAACGTTTTCTAATCTTTATATTTTATTTTGCTGTTAAATATTTATTGGTATTATTTTTTAACAAAAAAATATTATTATTTATTTACATATAGAAAAGAATGGTTTCTCACTTTTTTTTATTAATAGTTTCGTACTTCTTTTCTAATTCTTAAGTATTTACATGTAACAAAAAGAATCTTCAGTTTTTAAAAATAAAAAATGTTATAGAAAAATAAAGACCTTAAAAAATAAAGGCTTAATTATAGTTTCAGCCCCCTAAGTATCCAAAAGTTGCGATTTTGACCTCCTAAAAAAATAACTACTTTTGAGCCCCCTATGTTTGCCCTTTTGCAGTTTTGGGCCCCCAGACCAATTTTGACCCAGTCAATGCACACGTGGACGTCATGTGTGTAATTTTTTATAATTTTTATTATTTTCTTAATTTTATTTTTTTTAAATTTTTTTTTGTTTTTTTTTATTTTTTTAATTAACGCATTTACACGTGGCTTTTTTTGTTTTTTAAATAAAAATTACACATATGCGTTGACTGGGTCAAAATTGCCCTGGGGGCTAAAACTGCAAAAGGTGGTAAACATAGAGGGCTCGAAAGTAGTTATTTATTTTAGGGGGCAAAATTGCAACTTTTGGATACTTAGGGGTCAAAACTGTAATTAAGCCAAAAATAAACTAATATATATTTCTTATGGTTGATAAGTTAGTTTATTGCTAGAAAAATTACTTGTACCTCATTCTTTATTATAGAAGATAATTTACTTTTTAGGTCTTTATCATAGACGATAATTATGTTTATTGGATAATTGATGATCGTGATACATCAGTTATTCAATTAATAAAGAAATGAATTGTCTCTTAAAATAAAGAAAGAGAGGCGGTAGTTGGTAGTTTATAACTTAAATGGTCGATCCTTCAAATAAAAACTTAAGTGGTTAAAATTACAATGTTTTTGATCAAATGAGTGATTGAATCAATTTGATATCCTTATTATAATCATTGCTTTACCGTGAAGTTGTTTCTAAGTCTAGAAAGAAAATATGAAAAATTACATTGGTCTTCATGAGGTTTATCAAAATGACACTTAAACTCTTCATAGTTTTCAATTTTCCATTCAACTCCCTTAATTGTTCAAACAATCAACACACACCTTCCTTCAAAGATATCGTTTTAAACTATAACAAATAGAATTGTCTAAATTTTAGTATGATTTATAAAGTTTTATGCAATACTTGATGGATAATCCTAGTTCATAGAAAATTAAGTAATGACTTTTGAATAGGAAATTGTATTGTACTAGAGGGTTCTCATATATTTCTTTTAGATTGCTAAATTGCCTCTAACTGCAAACAATGCACATCTTCCTCACGGCCTCATTATTTCGACCTACGACATCACTGAAAGTCTTGAAACCGCATCCAAACCAAACTCTTCCACTCCACGATTCCTGCAACTTTGAAGCATAAACCTTGAGAGTAGCTTAGCTAAGCTTCATTTTCATTGATGGTGGAAGAGAAAAAATGGTGGGTGGGCGAACTCTTTGACTGGAATGAGGTTGTGGTGGTGAAAGGCTTCTCAATTCTCATGATTTTACTCACAATGGAAGGAAGTTGGTTAATATTAATTTTTCAACGCAACATATAAATCGAAAACATTCAAAGATGCATATTTTTTTCATAACATTGTTGGTTATAATATTGGATGAGCCAAGCTAACCTGAAACAATACAATCCCTCCAAAATATCTTCTTCTTTGGAGAATCTTGCATAGCAAGCTACCAAGTGATGTGATGAGAACTTGTCTAGTAGAGGATGTTGTCTTCCCTCCATGTGCAGCCTTTGTGGCAATCATGTAGAATCTATGCAACATCTATTATATGATTGCAATTTTGCAAGTTAATTTATTTTGAACAGGCTCAACTCCACTCTATCTTTGCAGTTCAACCATAACGCAGTTCCTGCTACTTGAGACTTGTGCAATAGAAATTGGTATCAACAATGTAAATTGGTGGTTTTAGCTGCCTTAGTAAACCGCTTCAATGTGGTTTGGTATTGCAGAAATCAAAGAAGATTCTCAAACTCATCAATCAATCTCAGAATTGCTATTCATTTGATCATTTTAGGCACTTCCCTATCTGGGAACAATACCAAATTGACTGCAAATTCATCCATCAGGGAATTTGTCGGTCTTTAAGGCTTTTAGTGTTAAAATTCATAATCCAAAAGATGTTATTATTAAGGAAGTATTCTTGCATCCCCCTATCCTTTAAACAGGAATTTCTTCTTATCTTAATGCAGAGATTACTGGTGCCATGAGTCCAGTGGAAATTTCTCATCAAAGTGGTTGGATTCATCTTTGGTTGGAGTGTGATTCTATATTAGTACCCTTAGCTTTCAAATCACAAAAGATTAATCCAATGCATTTCTTCCTTTTTTTGCCAAAAAAAATTAAAAAAATCACTGCTATATTTTTTAATGATTTTTCTAAGGGTGTGTTTCATTGAAGTTTATCAAATTTATTCCTAGGAATAACATTCCTTGGAATATAAAGATGGGAATTTTATTCCAAAGTATTTAGGAAAAATATGTTTGGTTAACTTTATAATATTCCTAGGAACCATAAAAATAGGGATTATAATAGGTAACTATTTATGAATTTATTCTCATCTTCATGGGAACTTTATTCCCATCCTTTTCCTTGGGAAAATTTTTCTATTCCCAGGAACATTTTATACCCAGGAATAAAATTTAGTATACTTGTAACAAACATAGGCATATATATTCCTATCATTTTATTCCCAGGAATCAACAAATATAACTTGAAACAAACACACCTAAACCTAAAGAAAAATTTATAAATTAGAAAGTGGACTTTCACGTTGACTCCTCGCCAAAAATATGAAACTCATGCATGAGAAGAAAGAAATTGAACTTTTACCTTTCAAAAATAGACAAAGACCCGTTAATCATTCTATCAAAATTTTTACACGATTTTTTTTTTTGCATTGTTTTCTTTTTTAAAAAGTTAAATTAACCCACCTAAATTACCATCGGAGAGAATTGAATCTGAGACCTCGAGAAGGTCCACCTAAATTTTTTTTGCGTTGTTAAACCTTGACAGTGATTATGCAACACTCTACCGACCATTGGTTAACTGCATGTAAATCAACGTGATGGTGTCTTTCAATTTTTTCTTATAATACTCAAGCGTCTTCTACTAAACATTGTTAATGTGTCTTAGTTTATTAAACACTTTACATAATCAATTAAGAGATGATTCATTCTTGGATTTTGATTCGGTAACTAATGTGTCTCAATTTATTTTTGTGGGAAACTAAGTTGAATTTTCTTCCTTCTCAAGGATTTACTATATAAGGGTTCCATATTTTTTGTGATAGAACAGAACAAGACTTGCTCTAATTTTAAACGTTGTAAATGTGTCTTGTTTGTTAAATTGTCCACGTAATCACTTAAGAGACGATTCATTCTTGGATTTTAATTAGGTGAGTAATGTGTCTCGATTTATTTTTGTGGGAAATTAAAAGTTGATTTTTCTTCTTCTAAAAGACTACTATATATGGGTTCCATATTTTTGTTAGGTTATTATACTTGTGGCAACTTAATTCTATGATTATTGGTGGTAATATTCAAACATGGTGTTGATCTAAGTTGGACGGTGGTAATGAGTCTACTCTTTTCAATACGAGCAATGTTAGGGACACATCTTCTCTTCTGACACACTCCTATAACACTCTCCAATAATAATTATCCATGACATTCAATTTTTAAATTCAATTACCTGTTAACCTGTGGTACAGGTTGCTCTGAACAATTTGAGTAAAAAAAAAATTGATAAAAAAACAAGAAGCAAACTCATCGTCTTCTCCACACAAACCTCCATGGCTCATTCTCCACTAAACTCTCAAAAGGCTAAACTTATGAATCCAAACAAAATCTCAACAAGCATTCAATTTGTTATTTTAGTCTTTCAACAATAAGCAACCTTTATATTTATAATTTGGTTAAACTTGGGTGAAATGCTAAGATTTCCATTAGATAGATGAGAATTTGTGTGAACACGAGGAGACAGTGTTGGCTGGACTTGGGAGTTGAGCACCGAAGATGACAAAGTTCTTTTTTTGAACAAAAAAAGTACAATACATGGTTACCAAAATAGATCCAGTATCAGGTAATTGAAAAATGACATGGCAAAATATTAGTGGAGAGTGTTAGAGGGCGTGACTCTAGCATTCCTCTTTAAACAATGCAGATTAAATGTTATAGCTGTTTCTTTTGGGCATGCATTCAATTGCTAGATATTCTTACACTGTCAACAAGAGTCTTGTTCATATTATTATAGCATAGCATGTTATGTAAAGGATAATGAAGACTCATCAATTAATGAATCAAATCAAGACAAATCAAACAAACCATTGGAAAGTAATTTGTCAGAATGCATTGCATTGATACATGGAGTGAAGACAAATAATATTTATTAAATAAAAGCTCCTAATGATATTTCCTGATATACATATATTAGTATTATTACCGTTGGGTTTATGTCAAACCAAAATATTGAATAAAGGCTCTCATTGATATGGCCTTAAATATATATAGCCGTTGGTAATAATTATTATAAAGGCACCTAGTATTGCCTTATATATTATTAGTACCGTTGGTTACAGATATATAAATTGTAACAATGTATATTATGAAAGTAAGCTGAAATACAATATCAATTAATCTTTCAGCCACTATCTTATCATAATTTCATTTTTCATTATATGTAACGAAAATTTCATAAAAAATATTAATTTACACATATTAGAGCAATAAGAAAAGCAAACACACAGACGCATATTGCCCGTCTGAACGTTGGTAGTTATGAGAAAAGGAATTGGCCTTGCAATCAAAGGGCGAAGAGAAAGGTGAAATTGCCCAAGTCATACTAAAATAAATAGCATGTTGAAACAACCAACTCCAATAAGGCATTGAACAAAAATCTGCATGCCTAAAACAAAGAAGTAAAATGCTGAATAATTTTTTAAATACGGCTGAGTTTAACATTCAAAGATCTCATAATAACCACCTTATTATTGAGATGTGAACATTCCGTGAAAATTGGCTCAACCACATCGGAAAATAACTTTCATCAACTGAGTTCTAAGAGGGTCATCAATTTATTTTCTGATGTGGTTGAGGCAATTTTCATGGAATGTTCACGCCTCAATAATAAGGTAGTTATTGTAAGATATTTGCATGTTAAACTCTTGAGACGTATTTAAGAAATTATTTATTCAGCATTTTTCTTCTTTATTTTGGGCGTGCAGATTTTTGTTCAATGCTTTATGAAAGACAATTTTGCACGAGAGGAATTGAGTTATACTTAGATATTGGAGTTGGTTATTTCAACATGCTAATCATAGAGTGTTTTTCAAATGTCTAATTTATGAGATACTATTAAATCGTTTTTCTATAAATAAACTAATCATAGAGTGTTCAACAATGTGTTAGCATTTTGCCGTATGGAGTAATCTTTTTTAGTGTCTTTGAGCCAATTATAATAGGATAAAAAGTGTTTAGGATGTCTCTATTTTGCTTTGAATTTTGTAATTGTTGAAGATTTGGAGATTCATAGTTGTTTGTGAATGTGCTAAATGCTCTTAACTTGATGTATAGTTCATAAATTTCATTGAAGTCATGGTTCTTGAGATCTATTTGTATGTTATTTGAACATAACAAAATATGTTTGTTGTTAGTAAATTAGTGATTACGTTGGTTTTTAAAATTTCAATCATGGTTAGAACTCTTTTAGCTTCCATTGCCTAACTACTTCAAACAAGTATTGGCAATTGTGAGTGCATGTCATGTTTTGCACAAGTTACTCTCCGTCTAGTTTACTCTCCTTAGTACAAAATTTATAAGTATTTCCTCTACATGTCTAAACCAGCTAAGCCGAATTTCTACCATCTTTTCTATGGTAGGAGATACCCCAACTCTCTCTAATGTTTTCATTTCTAATCCTATCATGTTTAGTCTTATCACACATCCAACATAACATCATCATTTTTGTTATGCTTATTTTATTCTCGTGTTGGTTCTTTTATGTCCAACATCTCATGTTGGTTCTTTTGGTTAAGAGAGTTTAAATGTGTGGTTCCAATGCCTTTTCTTCAGCTATTCTTGGGGTGTGCTTGTTCTATGTTTTGGTAGTAATACTGTTTTTTTGGATTGATGTTAAATACATGGTTTCTATACGAAATTGTGAAAGAAAATTAGTGTGTATTAGAATGGATTGGGAAGTGATTGTTATTGTGTATGAGAATGATATTTGGGAAGTGATTTTAGAATAATTGATTGTGTGTGGATATCTATGATAGTTTACTTGATACATCTGTATTTAGCTGTGATTTGAATGATCTGATGCGTGAGATTGAGAGAAAACTTTAACGAATCTCAAGTTTTAGGGGCTTATAGCACTCTCGCTCATTTAGATTTTTAGTCAAGAAGATCGGTTGGCCTTGTAACTTTTTGTATGGTTGTCATCCTCGTGTGATGGTTGTTGTTTCTTCTTTTGAATGTTATGTATGGTTTTTCATTTTTTATGAATGTATGTATGGTTATGGTTGGAACATTGGTGTGAAAATTGAAAGAAAATTGGAAGATTAAACACCAAGTAATAAGACTTTGACCTAGTGTGATGTGAATTGAAAAAGGGTAGTGATATATGTACAACTTTTATGACAACTTTTGTTTTCTCTTCTTTGATTGGTCAAAAATAATAGGGAGAGAAAAAAGAAGAGAGAGAATAAGAAGAAAATGTGAGTATGAGAGAGAAAGTTGTTAGAAAATAGTTGTATAAATATCATTTCTCATTATAAAAATAGAGAGTGTGGTCTCACATAAAATAGAACCAGGACCGTCTCAACAAATTCGTAGGCCCGGTTTTAATCTTTTGAGAGATGTACAAAAATTTAAATTTTGGGCCCCAAAAAATAAATAAGACAAAAATTATAAAATGAATGCGCCCTAGTGGGACATGAACAGTAGTCCCTACACTCACAGACACACATCCACGCCACTGAAGCACATTGAATAGTTTGAAATATTTTCGCTTTCATCCTATATAACAATTATTTGAGTGTCCTTCAAATAAAAGATAATAATAGTTTGGGCCCCCAAAAATTTGAGGCCCGGGGCCATATCCCAGCCTCAACGGGCTATGGGTCGGCCCTGAATAGAACACACATTAGTAGTTGTAGTACCCTAATTTTGTCCGGGCAAATTCCAAAAATCACAAAAATAAGTGTTAATTTCTTTTATTTTATTGGTTTCCATCATTTTTAATCTCCACCGAAAATGTCTAAAAAAAGGGGCATAAAATGATATTTGTTTCATCGAGAAGGATCTAGAGTATACACGAGAACGTTCTCCAAAACATTCTGGTCGTACTACACAAGAGGTAAGGTGACATCATCAAGACCAGCTAAGATGATGTCATCAAAGTTAGCCAAGATGACATCACATGCCAAATTTCCTCCAATAGCTTTAAACTTGATCTCCAAGCTTCAATATTAGATTGGTCTCCAAGAGTCTCAATATTTATAAATAGAGGAAGAACTTACCATTTAAAGGGAGGAGTTTTAGGGAGAGAAAAGGAAACAAAGAGGCTTTAAAGAGTTTTTGGGAGAGAAAGAAAAACACAGATTTTAGAGAGAAATTTAGGAAAAGATGTAGAGAGGTAGAGAAGCCAAAACACAACACCAGTTTCATCTTCATCATCATCTCTAAGCTAGCCATAACCTTCATTTCTTTAACAAACCAAAACAAACCTTCAACCCCCACCATAAATTCCATTTTTTTTCCTTCACAAAGTTCCCATTTTAATACTCAAATCAAATCATTTTCAATCTTTCCAACAACAAAGTGTTCATGAACCCATTATTATTCATCACTCATAACAAGTGGCAATTGCTAGTATAGTCAAGGGGTAGCAATGACTACCCCCAAAAAAAAAAAGTAGTAGGTATGTTATTATATATTTGGCTACCCCTAATAATATATATTTGGCTACTCTAAGTTTAATTTTAGTTGAAATAATTTTGTTTGACTTTAGTTACTTTTCAGAACTTTGAATTACTTGATCTCGTCTCATAGAAATTGAAGAATCTACCTTTAATAATATTATTTTTATTAAACAAAGAAAATATTACAATAGCAACAAATTTTAATCTCTTACTCTTAGTTCAAAACATATATCATATAGTCCCAACATTCATCCCATTAGTAAATATATTTGGACAAATGAAAGGAAACAAGGCTTTATTTACATTAAAAATGACATTGCAAGTCACTTAAACTCATAGGTAGTTATGGATGAATTTGAGTCTTTGAAGGATTGTCGAGTTCGACTTTCATAAATAGTTACTATCAGTTTTAATTTCTTTCATTGTGTTAAGAAATAAGCTAAAAGCACAAGATCAAAAGAAGAGTAAGGAGAAGATGAAAGCACTCTATATTATTCTCTTCTCAAGTGTGTCTTTACAATAAAATATGAGCCCTATTTATAGTACACAAGATGAGTAAGTGAGTGATCAAGAAAATTAAGGTCCACTAACTATTCACTTACTAATGGGGGATATAGGAAGGTGAAGAAGGATGTACATGGGGTTATAGGAAGGTGAAGAAGGATGGACATCCACTAAATCATTATTTCACAACACTCCCCCTTGGATGTCCATCAGGATATGCCTCATTAAAACCTTACTAGAAAAAATCCAATGGGAAAAAATTCTAGTAAAGGAAAAAGAGTACACTATCCTTTTGCATAATACACTTATTTCTACCCCTCAACAATACAACCATCTCTGAGTCGACGAAGACCAATTTTTTGTACCAGTTGTTCAAAAATTCTGCTTGGGAGTGATTTTGTGAAAAGATATTCAAGATTATCACAAGACCGAATTTGTTGAATGCTTATATCACCTTTCTTCTGAAGATCATGCATGAAAAAGAATTTAGGAGAAATATGTTTTGTTCGATCTCCTTTAATGTAACCTTCTTTCAACTGAGCAATGCATGCAGTATTATCTTCATAAATAATCGTTGCATCTGCTCTCCCAATAGATAAACCACAACCTCTTGTATGTGTTGAATTAGAGAACTTAACCAAACACATTCTCGACTCACCTCATGTAGTGCTAAGAGTTCATCATGATTTGATGATGTTGCTGTTATGGTTTGTTTCACGGATCTCCATGAAATGGTTGTACCTCCACATGTAAACAAGTAACCTGTCTGTCATCTTCCATAATGAGAATCTGATAAATAACCTGCATCTGCATAACCCGTTAATTCAAATTTTCGTACTTTTAAATAAAACAAACCCATATTCGTTGTACCTCTAAGGTAACGAAATATATGCTTGACTCCGTTCCAATGTCTCCGTGTAGGTGAAGAACTATACCTTGCTAATAGATTGACAGAAAATGAAATATCTAGACGTGTATAATTAGTAAGGTACATTAGTGCTCCAATTGCACTGAGATATGGTGCTTCAAGACCGAGTATTTCTTCACCCTCTTCTTGAGGTCTGAAAGGATCTTTCTCCACATCTAGTGACCGAACAACCATTGGAGTAGATAATGGATGGGATTTGTCCATATAGAAATGCTTTAATATTTTTGCAACATAAGCTTCTTGATGCACAAATATTCCATTATTCAAGTGCTCAATTTGTAATCCCAAACAAAACTTTGTCCTTCCCAAGTCCTTCACCTCAAACTCTTTCTTTAAGCAATCTATAGCTTTTGGAAGTTCATCAAGAGTTCCAATAATATTGATATCATCAACATACACAACAATTATAGCAAACTCCTTTTCAGACATTTTTATAAAAATGCATGGACAAATGGAGTCATTTGTATATCCCTCTTTAATCAAATATTCACTGAGGCGATTATACCACTGCGCCCTGATTGTTTTAACCCATATAAAGACTTGTTCAATTTGATGGAATAGTCTTCTCGAGATCTAAGACAATGTGTCTCTGGCAAATTAAATCCTTCTTGGAGTTTCATGTAAATGTCACTATCAAGTGATCCATATAAATAAGTTGTAACGACATCCATCATGTGCAATTTGAGCCCTTCATGTGCTACAAGGCTAATTAAGTACCGAAAAGTACATGCATCCACTACAGGTGAATATGTCTCATCAAAATCAATTTCAGGTCTTTGTGAAAATCCTTGGGCAACAAGTCGAGCTTTGTATCTCACAATTTCACCATTCTCATTTCGTTTTCTCACAAAAACCCATCTATATCCAACGGGTTTCACACCTTCAGGTGTTCAAATTACAGGTCCAAAAACTTTTCGCTTGTTAAGCGAGTTTAATTCAGTTTCAATTGCACCTTTCCATTTTGGCCAATTCTCACTTTGTCTACTGTAATGCTCTATTTATTATCTAGTTATTTTTGGTTGAGTTTAGAGTCTTTTATATGACTTATGTTGATTTATGTTGATAAGTGATGTGTTGTGGTGTTTTAATATTTTATTAAGTGGCTTTATATTATTATTTAGTAGAATATGTTGGAAATTAGAATAAATAGACTTGAGGGGCTGGTTTGGATTTAGTTAGAAAATACGTGGATTTAGTTAGAAAATATGTTGAGGATGTGAGATATAAAAGCTAAGAGCCAGACACAAATTAGGTTTAGAGGCTTTTGGAGAGAAGAGGAGAACCAAGAGAAGAGAGAACCGGTAGAGTCTTGTAATCACCAATCTAAGGTAAGGGTGGGACTAATATTCTCTAATCTTAAGTGGTATAATTTTGAAATTGAATTTAGCATGTAGTTTTGTTATTGTTCATGTGAATTTGAGAATTAGGGTTTAAAACCGGATTTGATGATAAAACACGTAGAATTGGTTGTTAAGAGTGTAGAAAGTCCATAGAATTCATAGATAAATGATGTTCAGGTTGTAGAATGATCATAGGTTGAGTTTCATATCAATTTTGGAATTGGGGTTGATGAAAATTGGGTTTTTGGGGTTAAAAATCGCACTTCCAGACAGAGAACCTGTTACGTTCGCCACCGCGAGTAGTCTGCTCGCCACGGCGAGCTATACGTGACAGAGAGCCGTGTTTGCTTGCCATCCATTCGCCACGGTGAGTGATTGTGTAACAGAGAGCAATGTTTGCTCGCCACGGCGAGTAAGGTCGCCCGCCACGGCGAGTAACATAGTAGTGTTGTACCTTTTTCATGTTCTTGTGTTGTAGTCATACACTTCTGTTTTGAATTAGCCTTTAGTGCATACTTGAAAGCTTAGGGTGATGTTATCAGTTCTAATGGCCTTGCTTTGTATGAATAACTTGATAGATGAATTATTACATGAAGGTATGTATATATATATTGATGATTATTATACGAATAACTTGTTGATGAAATATTACATGAAGGTATGAATATATGTTGATGAACTGTGATATGAAATGCATATGTTGAATTAACATGATGATTATATGATGTTGCAATTAAATGATGAATATCTATGAGATTATAATGTTGATGTTGTCGATGTTGTCAAGTCGTTCAAGTTGTATGTTGATGTTGATTAAGTTGTTGAGTCCATGCATACTCATATAAAGTTGGGGGCTCATGCCCTGTGAATGTTAATCATTCAAAACACGTTGATTTGAGAGCCTATGCTCTAATTTAGGAGTTGATGCTCTAGCGTTGATTTAGGGGTTTATACTCCAGCGTTGATTTTAGGAGCTTATGCTCCAGCGTTGATTGGTACCACATGCATACTGCATAGTCAAGTTGTTGTTGTGTCGTTGCATTGTCGTTCATGTTGAGTTGTCGTCGTCGTTGTTGAATAGTTGTTGTTGATTTAAATGCTAAGTGGAAATAAATGAAGCATATGTGATTTATTATTGATAATAAGTATATGTGAACTATTATTGTTGTCAATTATTATTGTTTAGGTTGTTAAATTCCGTTGATGAATTATATGCTTATTATTATTGAATGTGAAATCTCACCCCTTCTGTTTGAATGTTGCCTCTACGTGGGTAACGTGCAGATAACCAGGATTAGCTGCTGATGTGAGTTGACTATCTCGTGCGTCGTCTTAGGGTCGCTCTGATACATAACGGGATGGGGATAATTGCTATGTTTTCCACAACTGCGTATTATTTTTGAAACCATGTTGTCTTGAATTAAGATTTTAATTAAGCTGTTTATGTTGAGGCCGTAGCGCCAAAGTTGTTGAACTATGAATCTATTTTCCGCTGCGATGTCATTGAAATTTTGACAAGGTTGTTTTAATAAATAGTAACTTTACTCTATTTATATTTTAAATGTAGTGTGATATCCCGTTTCACGTTGGATACTCTGATTATTTGTATTATTTACATTGTTGGGAAAACGGGGTGTTACATCTACAATCTTTGATAGACTTTGGTTCATGATCGTTGCTATCATTTATCACATTTAGCGCTATAT
>Ga0228710_1002902_pt1 | contig 27235 bp, 12 predicted proteins | sample MedpolnodulmetaG_FD_177995 | JGI IMG/M metagenome (GOLD analysis project Ga0228710, IMG submission 177995) | Root nodule microbial communities from Medicago polymorpha collected in Santa Monica, California, United States - pink nodules | ecosystem: Host-associated > Plants > Roots > Nodule... | reverse complement strand
CATATATGCTCTAAAAAAATCACATAATTTTTAAAAAAAAAAACTACACATTTATTTTTTAATTCTACACATTTAATTCTATTAAAAAAACCACACTTCTATAAAAAAAAATCACATTCCCTCAAAAAAAAAATCACATAACTTAATTGAATAAATTTATTTTATTTTTTTGCAAAATTATTTCGTTTCGTCTGTTGTTTATTACATACATTTGCTACTTATACTTTAACAATTTATTATCCATCCAAATATCTCCAACATATAATTATTAATTAATAATACCAAGCTAATGGGTCACGTAACCTGCAAATCGAAGTCATTAAAAAGATTTTAAATACGTGCAACGGTTCTATTTTGCAAACAAAAAAAAATAAAAAATAAGTCTCCTACGGTAGGAAACCTAAAGAGGTCTCCCACCGTAGCCTTTAGACTATGTTTGGATTGATGGAATATGATGGAGTGGTGTGGAATGGTGTGGTATAGAATCATGCTCCATTGTTTGGATTTGTTAAAAATAAATGGAATGGTATGGAACACAATGGAATCCATTCTATCCCATGCTACCATTTCCTTTTATTTTTCATTCCCCCCAATTTGGGGTGTATCTAATGGAATGGAACATTTTAATTAAATAATTATTCTTTTATCCCTATTTTTATTTCATCAGTGAAATATTTCTTCATCCCCTTTTCTTTCCTGTTTGTTTTTCTATTTCTCAATTGTTGTATAGTTGTGTTCTTCGTGTTGCTTTGTTTCCTGATTCTTCACGTTATTAAACAAAATGAATTTTTGATAAGTTGATTTACATTTTCATGTGTTTCGTCTCTATTGAAATCCATTATCACGCTGCTTTTGTATATCTTTATTAAAACCTAGTGCATCATCTAATCAACCACACTATGCATTTTCGATATGTTATATTGCATTTCAATTAAAAATAAGAGAAAATCTTGGTACATACTAAACTTATTAAATTCAAAAGTCAGAAAGTGTTGAAATCCAAGAGAAGACAATTTTAAGATTTAACTATTTTAATTCCAAGTAATAGTTATGCAAGGGTAATAATGGAATAAAAATATCATAATCTATTCCATTCCATTCACTTTCCAAACAATGGAATGCAAAGTTTGTTCCGTTACGTTGTAAAATACTCAAACAATGAAATGTAGTTTTTGTTCCGTTCCGCTCCATCCCACTCCATTCCATTATATTTCATTTCACTCCGTTCCGTTATGTTCCATCGATCCAAACAAAGTCTTACTCACAAAGTCCTTCCCTCCATTTCTCTTCAAACTTCCAAAGAAAACCTAAGGATAAGCACACATTATTTTTTGACAAAAGCACACATGTTCTTTAAATTGAAGTTTTTAATCGCCAGCCACCGTCTAACTTAATCTAAAGGTTGGGAATTATTCTTATTATTCTCATATACACAATGTATTTTCACCCTTCATTTTATTTTAATTTAATTACTGAAGCAGCAGCAATTAGCAAATGAGTAACGAGGACCGAATAAAGAGGCATTTCAGAAAGGGGGCAAATTGTTAGAAGATGGAGCGAAGAGGAACAGAGAGTCCGGTTTCGATCCGGCAGTGGAGTAGTGAATCTGGGAATGTGATATCGTCCCCATCACGACATGCTCGCTCATCTTCCCTCACCGGAATTTCAACCATTAAAAGGACTCAGAATGTTGCCGCCAAAGCTGCTGCTCAACGCCTCGCACAGGTAATGGCTTCCCAGGCTGCCGACAATGACGATGACGAAGATGACGACGACGATCTAGGATTTCGCTACAGTGCTCCTCCGCCTCTCACTCTCTCCAGGAAGTCCGCCACTACTCATACTCATAGATCTCCTTCTCATGCGGTCAGATTCTTTCCCCCTTTCCACTTAATCACATTCATTTATCACCAACTAATTAACTGACCTCATTCACCTTTTTCTAATCAGTTAACTCGGAACCTTCCTGAAGATGAACCTTCCTGTAGATTTGCACCTAATAATAATAGTAATAATAAACCACCGCTGAACCAGAGGACCCCAGCTACTGTTCTGCCAATAGACCCTCCCATTCATAATACTAAGCCCAAAGATAAAAGGTGAACCAACTATCTGCTCATTCTCACATTACCATCCTTCACAAATGAATAATCTTTCTTTTTTCTTATTTAACAACTTGGATGCAAAATGTACAGATTTCCGTTTGATACCAGACTTGTTCAACCAAAAGATTTAGGAGACAACCGTGAGACCTCAACTCTTCGTGACGAGGTTCATCTATTTCTTGTGTTCTTGTAAATGTTGTTTTCATGTTTCTATACAAGACAAAGTCATTGTGTGTGTGTGTGTGTGTGTGTTAAGTCTAGTGGAGGACCATATACATATACTATTGCTCCCTTCTAAATTAACCCAAAACAAATCCCTGCAGGTCGATGTGCTTAGGGAAGAGAATGAAAGTATTTTTGACAAGGTAGTGCAATCTTCTATATTAATGTTCTCTCTCGTTTGTGAATGAATGAACTAACATCGTAAGTTATAAGTACTCAACTGCTTCTAAAACGTACAGCTTAGACTTGAGGAAGGGAGATGCAAAGAAGCAGAGGCCAGAGTTAGGGAGCTTGAGAAGCAGGTGCTGCTTTTGTTTCTTTATCATTAGCTATGGGAATATGGGTGCGTTTGTTTTGGCTTAAAAAAAATGACTTTGTTTTGGAAAAAAACTAGAGATCTTTGAGAAAAGCTCAAGCTAATTTCTGTTTGTTTACTACCATAAAAGTCATTTTTTAAAAGATTTAAAGCTCTTGCACTTGAGTTTTTGTTTTTAGAAAAAATAGATTTTGGAAAAGCTACTAGGTTCCGTTTGTTTAAAAAAAATCTATTTTTTCTTTAAAAAATCACTTTTTTCATTTTTAAGTGTTTGTTTAGGATGAAACCCATTTGGGGTTGGCCTAGTGGTTGACTTGGGATCTTGGAGTGTGCTCCTCTCAAGGTCTCAAATTCGATTCCCTCGCCAATTTCGGTGGGCAAGTCCATATAGAACTTTGCTCTGGCTTAGAACGGACCCCCGCAAGTGGGTGGTGGGATTGGTCCTCTCGGATTAGTCGGTCCTTAGATCGGATACCGAGCTTTAAAAAAAGAAGTGTTTGTTTAGGATTTTTAAAAAAATCATTTTATCAAAAAAAAATCTATTTTGACCCTAAAATGAAAAGCTATTAGGATTATCTTTTCTCAAAATCTATTTTTTTTTTTAAAGAGGTAACACATGTACAAGTTAAAACTCATTTTTTTTAAATGGATTTTTATGGGTAGTAGGTAAACAAAAATAACTTCAGATTTTTTTTAAAGCTGAAACAAATGCACCCTAGGAATAGGCCCATTTGTTTGGGATTTTTTTAACCAAAAAATCACTTTATTTTTATTTTTTATTTTTGTAGTGTCTGTTTCGGAATTTTAAAAAATCCATTTTGTTAAAAAAATAATTTTTAGGGTGCATTTGTTTCAGCTTTAAAAAAAATAGATTTGTGTCAAAAGAATCTAGAGATTTTTTTTTAGAGATTTAAAAAAAAATCTGAAGTTATTTGTGTTTGCCTACTATCCATAAAAATCCATTTTAAAAAAAAAAATGAGTTCTAACATGCACATGTGTTATCTCCTTGTTGTTGAAAAAAATAGATTTTGAGAAAAGCTAATCCTAATAGCTTTTCATTTTAGGGTCAAAATAGATTTTTTTTGATAAAATGACTTTTCTAAAAATCCTAAACAAACACTTAAAAATGAAAAAACTGATTTTTCTAAGGGAAAAATTAGATTTTTTTTGAAAAAAATCTGAAACAAACGATCTCTTAACCTCAAAATGAAAAGCTATTCTTAGTAGCTTTTCCAATTTTTTTCTTCTTCTAATAACAAGGAACTCAAATGTAAGAGCGTAAAAACTATTTTTTTCTAAAAAAAATCTCAAGATTCCTTTAACCTAAAATCTATTTTTTTAAAAATCTGAAACAAACACCACTAAAACAATAAAATAGATATTTTTTTTTAAAAATACCTCTTTTTTTTTAAAAAAAATCTAAAACAAACGGGTCCTTTATTTGGCTGAAGAACAAGGGCTATGGCCTGGTCTACACGAGCCCCAAATCAGGCCTTTTTATTATTTTTTTTAAGACAAGGCTAAAGTTTTTTGTAAGCCTATTTACTATTTAGTTAAAATGGACAAGCTTCAAACACCAAAAAAGCCTTCTTGGCCTACCAGGCTGACTTCCTTAAGTAAATATAAATAATTTTTTTATTGTTATTATTATACTATTATATTTTTTACTCCGAGTTAAATCAGAAAATTAGTAACATTTCCAGTTCTTTTAAGCATACTAGCCCACACCATTTTTTCACATATTTAAAGATATTATTATAAAATAGAATTTAAATAGGATGCCATATAAAGTCAAGTTTTCTAAATAATCATATAATAAAATATCAAAATAGAACTTAATAGGGTCTTTGTAACGAGTGTCCCTTGGACATACTTTAAGGACCTTAAATGGTAGTAAGTTTTTGTGATTTTTTTTTGTATCCAATGCATTGGAAATTGAAATATTTTACTTTTTTAATGAATACTTTCTTAATTTAGAATTTTGAAAGAATGTCCTAGAGCAGTCGTTAGCATTTCCCTTTTGAAAATAAAAGACCTATTTATGAAAAACCTTGCCAGAGTTGACTATGGTCTTAATGATTGTCTCCTTGTTATTGGGTGAGACAATAACAGAGTCTGTAATTCAATTCTTGCTGCATTGCTTGTGATTTTGCTTTTAATTTGAGAGTCTAAATTACTTTTGAACCTTCTAGTTTCATTTACCTAGAGATAGACTGGGTTGTATTTAGGTTCTGCTCAGCTATTGTAATATACAATGCTATGCTACGAGAATGTAACTCCTGGTTCAATTACTGCTGCTATGCCATTGGACTAGGAGTTTGAGTTTTGTCCGATTGTACCCTAAACAACTAGAAAAAGAAATCATGCTTGAATAGTTCCTCCCTCTGATCAATTAAATATTTTCTTTCTACCGTTTCACTTCTGAAACTTCAGTACTTGATTTAGATATCTGTGTTTGTATGTTGTGCACCAGTGAATTTTCTCTCAAGTCTGCATATGCTGTTTTTAATCTTTTCTTTTTATCCAAGTTTGTAGGTTGCTTCCCTCGGAGAAGGAGCATCTTTGGAAGCTAAACTCTTGAGCAGGTCAGTAAATTAAAGTTAAACCTGTTGCATATGGTTTTCCTTCACTTGGTAGATTTATGAACCCAATCTTATTACATTGCAGAAAGGAGGCAGCATTGCGTCAAAGAGAGGTAATAAGGAAATAACTTTGCTGTATATATATAAGCGATGTGATAGATCTATAATTTACGGGTGAGGGATAGTATCTACTGAATATCACTTATAATATAATCAACAACAATCGGAGAATAACATTATACAGAGTTGGTTACAAGAACAAAGAGAAATACAATAACCCAACCTCTAGGAATTAGAGAGCCTAGTCTCTCCCAACTAACCAAACATAAAAATAACCGAATGCCCTCCCTTTTCCCTTTCAGCCTTTATTTATTATTCTAACTTCCTACAACAGTTTCTTACTTCCTACAGTAGTTACATAGCAGTTACCGATCACACAACATCGTAGAAATTACTCTATATTCTTCAGAGTATTTTATTCAATAAGAATGGTGCTCCCTTTACAGGAGAGAATACAACTAATCAACTCCTTGATTTAAGGAGTGACATAATGAAAAATAAATAACCATTAAAATAGAATAATAATAAAAGAAAACAATATATTTCAACACCCCCCTCAAGTTGGTGCATAGATATCAATCATGCCCAACTTGCTTATGAAATGCTCAAAACTTGTCCTTGCTAAGCTCTTGGTTAAAATATCTACTGTTTGCTGATTTGAAGGCACAAAAGGTAGACAGAGTATTCTAGAATCTATTTTCTCTTTTATAAAGTGATGATCGATTTCAATATGCTTTGTTCGATCATGTTAAACTGGATTATAGGCTATACCTATTGCGGCCCTGTTGTCACAATATAGTTTTAATGGAAGTTCTACTGTTATCTTTAGTTCCTTTAGAACTTGATGAATCCAAAGACCCTCACAAATTCCTTGGGCCATTGCTCTAAACTCAGCCTCTGCACTACTTCTTACAACTACACTTTGCTTCTTACTTCTCGATGTTATCAAGTTTCCCCTCACGTAGGTACAATAACCTGAAGTCGACTTTCTATCTGTAATGGATCCTGCCCAATCGGCATCAGTAAAAACAGCCACATTCTTATCACCAGTTTTTCCAAAGGCCTTTTCCGGGGGCAGCCTTCAAATATCTCTGAATTCTATAGACGGCGTCAAGGTGTTCTTTATATGGGGCATGCATAAATTGACTAACACTAACGGGGAAAGCAATGTCGGGCCGAGTATGTGCCAAGTAAATCAATTTCCCAACTAACCTTTGGTAAAACCTTTATCAACAGGTGTGTCCCCTTTTTCCGAAAGTTTTACATTTGGGTCCATGGGAGTATCAACAGGTCTACCTCCACTCATACCTGTTTCTTGTAAGAGATCAAGAACATACTTTCGTTGGGACACCGCTATTCCTTTCTTTGATCTAGCTACTTCCATGCCAAGGAAGTACTTTAGAGATCCCAAGTCTTTGATTTCAAACTCTACTGCAAGGTTTCTCTTTAGTCTTTCCATTTCTGTCACATCATCTCCAGTAAGAACTATGTCATCAACATAAACAATTAGAATAATAATTTTTCCACTAGAATTGTACTTTATGAATAAAGTGTGATCTGATTCCCCTTGAGTGTATCCTTGTTTCTTTACTGATCGAGTATACTCTTCGAATCAAGCTCTTGGAGACTGCTTTAAACCATAAAGAGATTTTTTCAATTTGCACACCTTTGACCCAAATTTTTCTTCAAATCCTGGAGGGCCGTCCATGTACACTTCTTCTTCTAAATCACCATTGAGAAATGCATTTTTTACATCTAATTGTTGTAGAGGCTAAGTAGTCCATGCCATATGTTTGAGTAAACCCTTTAGCAACCAGCATTGCCTTATATCTTTCTACTGAACCGTCAGAGTTGTATTTTACTGTGAACACCCACTTACAACTCACGGTTCTCTTTCCAGCTGGTAAAGTCATGACATTCCAAGTGTTATTCTTCTCGAGTGTTCTCATCTCCTCAAACACAGCTTCCTTCCACTTTGGAACATTTAGAGCTTCCAGTACATTCTTTGGAATTTCTATACAAGACAAGTGAGAGGTAAATGCAGAAAAAAGAGGAGGATACATTTGAATATGATACGAACCTAGACATGGGGTGCTTGGTGCAAGCTCTAACTGGTTTCCTATGAGTTATTGGAACATCAAGAATAGGATCATGAAAATCAGGAAGAATTTTACCTTTACCTTTATCTGTTTTTGTAGGTTGATTCTCCCTCGGTTTAGATTCATGACTGTGCTGCGGAATCAAGTCTTCTACTACCTTACCATGGTTCCTTCTTCCATAAATTATTCCTTTCCAAGTTCCTTCGCCTTCTCTAAACTTTCTTTCTGTTTCATTATAAGGATGTTCATGTAGTGACATTTAACTTAATTCTTTATTATGCTTAGGTTCAAAAGATTCATTATTAGAATTTTGGTTTGTTGCCCCTGATCTTGTGACATCCTCACTCATGAAAGGAGTAGGTTCATTACATTAATTGGGACATTTTCTTTGGTGGAAACAACCTAGAACTTTGTGGTATAAACACATATTTTCAGAAAGAATTAAATTCTCAAAAAAATATGAATCTTCATTTGATTTCCCCCCTTGAAGATGATTGCTCTCAAAAAAAGATTTATTTTAAAAAAAAGTAACATCCACAGTTGCCAACAGTCGTTTAGAATTGGGATCAAAACATTTATATCCCTTTTGAGTGGAGGAATATCCAACAAAGACACATTTAATAGCACGAGATTCAAGTTTGCCTATTTGTTTGTGTTCATGGACAAATGCCGTGCATTCGAATATTTTTAGAGGCAAATCGGCTGAAATAGAGGCAATTGGAAAGAATTTTAAAAAAGTTTTGAGAGGAGTCTTAAGGTTTAAAACACGGGATGACATACGATTTATTAAATGTGCTGCGTTAAAACCGCCTCACCCCATAAGTATTTTGAAACTTTAGTGGAATAAAGTAAGGCTCTAGCCACTTCAAGAAGGTGCCTATTTTTCCTCTCCGCAATTCCATTTTGTTGGGGTGAGTTAACACATGTACTTTGATGAACTATCCCATTTTCCATAATTTTTTTCTTCCCAAAACTGTGTTAAAATATTCAGTTCCATTGTCAGTTCTAAAAACTTGTATAATGGAATTAAACTGAGTATGCACCAATTTAATAAACTTCTTGACAATTTGTCCCACCTCCGATTTTTCTTTTAATAAATATACCCAACAAAGTCTAGTATGATCATCAGTAAAGGTGATAAACCATCTTTTGTTGGATAAAGAATTAATCCTATTAGAACCCCAAACATCACTATGAATAATAGAAAAAGGTTTTGAAGGTTTATAGAATTTCGGTGATGTTTTGCTAGTTCACAAATTTCACATTGGAAAGAAGAAAAATCCTGATCAACAAACAATTTTGGAAATACAGTTTTTAAATGTTTGAAACTTGGGTGGCCCAATCTTAAATGCCACAACATAACATCATCCTTATTATTTGAAACAAAAAAGGATTCGGAGAAAAACCAAGTTGCTTTGGCTCCAGTGGCAAGGAGCTCCTTCCAAGGACGTACCCGGGGAATACCGCGTTCGATTCCCAAGGGGAACAACACTTGGCCAGTGCGCATGCCTCTACGTATGAGCCGGATTAGTCGCTCACCTTTAGTGGATCGGAAACCGGTGCGAAAGCCAAAAAAAAAAGGATTCGGAGAATGAACTTATTTGTCCAAGTTGGTGTCTAGTTTGAAGTTCATCTTCAAGGTAGCAGAGTCTTCCATTCTGCTTAGCACTGCCAATTGTCTTCCCCGAATCCTGAAACAAACGGCGAGTATAAAAAAAATGAGTTTGACACCTTTTATCTCGGGTTAATTTACTGACAGACAATAGGTTATACGACAGATTGGGGACATGTAAAACATCCTGAAGAGTTAATAATGGAGAAATAATGATTGAACCTTTTCCTGCCACGACTGAAAGAGAACCATCGACAATCTTAATTTTTAAATTACCAACACAAGGACTATATGAAGAAAACATACTAGACTCTCCTGTCATATGATCAGTAGCACCTGAATAAACAATCCAAGTACGACTTGGTTTGACACTAAGAAAGGCTGACTCTAAGAAATTACCTTTTTGGGCAATGGAACCGAATGAAAACATACGGGGAGTAGTTTGAGACTCAAGAAGATTGTACAGTTGTTCATTGGTGGACGGAAGTGAGTTTGAGGAAGACTGCTGCCCTTGATCAGAAGTATCTTGGAGTGCACGACCTTCGGTTGATGAGTTGAAAATTGTCTTACCCATCAGCACCCTTTGTCGTGCTTTCTCTCTTCTAGTTTTAGATTTATTCATCCTTTTTATTTTTTCTTTATTTTCACTTTTTGATCCGACTCAAACTGCAAGCTATGAAATAGAGTTTTTTTTTCCCGATGAGTAGTGCACGTGAACAGTACCACAGGAATGAACAGTGTCAACTGATGAACAGTATTGCGTGAATAGTACCTCGCATGAACAGTTCGGCAACGGTGAACAGTGTTGCTGGATATCAAAAACCAGAATAAACAAAAGATGCCGTAGTGATGGCGGCTAGGGTTTATGCGGAAGCAAGGCCCCCAAAATCGGGGGCTCTGATGCCATGTAGAAATTACTCTATATTCTTCAGAGTATTTTGTTCAATAAGAATGGTGCTCCTTTTATAGGAGAGAATACGACTAATCAACTCCTTAATTTAAGGAGTGACATAATGAAAAATAAACAACCATTAATAATAAAAGAAAACAATATATATTTCAACAAACATTTTATAATAATAAAATAAATTGCCTACTAATATTACATAACTTCTGCCCCAACACTAAATGATTTCTATGCTTCAATCTAACACAAGTCCTCGTGATAGGAGGCCTATTACTAACACTATGGGGTAGTTAAAATATGCTATTCAGTAAATGGAGATGGAGCTATTTTTCAGCAAAATAAAAGAATGTGCTACTATTTCTTATTCAGTCCCTTATTAATACAGTTTTATATTGCATAGGCTACACTTAAAAGTTCCAGGGACTTGAAGGATGGAGTTGATAAGGAAATCACATCTCTACAGGCTGAAGTTGAGGTGATTATGTCAATTTTTTTGAAACATCCTCAATACAGTCTACCATTTATGTTTTAACCATCTCCTCAAATAGAATGCAAAAGTAGAGACTGAAGCCACAGTAAGACAGCTGAATGGGGTTGAATCCGAAGTGAAAACTCTGCGATCAATGACACAGAGAATGATATTAACTCAGAAAGAAATGGTAGGTACTTCTGCAGTTTCTGGAATCCAATGAAATTCGGAAGTTATTTGGAATTCTTACTATATAAACTATCTTCTTATTAGGAGGAAGTTGTTCTTAAGAGGTGTTGGCTAGCTCGTTATTGGGGTTTAGCCACAAAATATGGTAAGCTACTCTCTGGTTTAGCCGCTCCTTTTTCTTCTTTTGGTGGTTGGATTATGGCATCTCTTCTTGGCATGACAAACAAGTCATTTTGATATCAATTGGTTACATATGTTCAAAATTGCTTCTTTATCTCTGAACAGAACATCTTAAAGACACCCAATAATTGTGAATGATCATGCAATACAAAGATTTAGGTTCATCTAGAGAAATCGTCAATGAAAATGACATAATATCTGTATCCTAAAGTAGATGACACCCGACTAGGAGCCAAACATCATAACCAACTATATCAAAGGCTGACATGTATCTTTTGTGGCACTGCTTGGAAAAGATGCTCTGACATGACTCACAATCCAATGAATTCAAATATAAAAGATGAGGAACCGATACTTTTAACTCCTCTAAACTTGGATAGCCCAAACGGCAATGGATGATATCTAGAGATGCAAAAACATATAAATGGTGGATGGATGAATGTTGAAGGTAGTATAAACCTTGTTATTCGGATCATGTTCCAATTGTCTTTCCCGTACTCAACCCCTGTATAAAGAAAGAGTTGGAAGAAAATGTTATGGTATAATTGAGAGAACGAGTAAGTTTACTTATTGAAATCAAATTAAAAGGACAACCAGGTACGCGGTTCATCGTGCGACACTGTTCATCGCCTTGGTACTGTTGCTGAGAGGAAAAATGAACACTTGTTAGATCAAACTTGAGCTATGTTACTCCAAAATAAGGTTCCCTAGAAGATTTTGGAGGAGGCGGTTTTAACTGCATTTTATCTCAAATCATTTACCTTCTAGTGTCCCTGACTCCGAAACTCCTATGGAAGTTTTATCGTCGTTCTATTCTTATATGCCCACCTCTAATAATCTTAGTCCAATAATATTTGGATGTACGTCGTTCGTCCATATCCATAGTGATGGTAGAAGTAAACTTGATCCTAGAGCCTTAAAGTGTGTCTTTACATGGTATTCTTTAAATGGAAACAAACCATGGATTTGGATATGGAGGCACTCGATAAAAACAATACATGGGAATTGGTTTCTCTACCAAATGGAAATAAATCTGCTGGGTGCAAGTGGGTATACCCCCTCCGTCTCAAAATGTAGCAAAAAAACTCAATTTTTTTGTCCCCCAAGAAAAACTTTTGCTTATTCTCATGAAATTAAATGCAAATTACATTCATTTTTCTCTCTCTTCTATTTTCTCCCTAATCAATAGCTAATGAAAATTGTTTTTACATCTTCCCGTGAAACTTATTCCAAAGAAAACACAAAAAACTATACTCCAAATTCTTATGTATTAGTTTTCTTAATAAGTGTGATTTGATTTATTTATTTTTTATTACAATTTGGGACGGAAGGAGTACACTATAAAATACAAGGGTAATTGATCTATTGAAAGGTACAAGGCAAGATTGGTAGCCAAATGATTCACTCAATTATTCAGACATTTACTTCAGTGGCAAAAATGAATATTGTTATGGTGATATTATCTTTAGTAGCCAACTACAATTGGAACTTGAACCAATTTGATGTAAACGTTTTCTTCATGGAGATCTTGAAGAAGAGATCTACATGGTTGTACCCTTTAGATACCATGGAGGCATGGACTTACTTCCGTCAACACCGTGTGCAAGTTAAAAAAGGTTTTATATGGACTAAAGCAATCACCACGAGCATGGTTTGGGAGATTCACTAAAGTTATGGTATGTTTGGGCTTCAAACAAAGCCAAGGAGACCATACTTTATTTGTCAAACACTCTGAGTTAGGGGGAGTAACAGTGTTATTGGTGTATGTGGATGACATTACAGTAACCGGCGATGATGAAGAGGAGCAACAACTATTATCCCAACACTTGGGCAATTAATTTGAGATTAAAACCTTGGGAAAATTGAAATATTTTATGAGAATTGAAGTGAGTCACTCTAAAAAAGAAATTTTCATATTCCAACAGAAATGTTACTGATCTTCTGCAGAAGACTGGCAAGGCAGCATGCAAGCCTGCAAGTACACTAATTGATCCAAGTGTAAAGTTGAGGAATGCAGAAGATATTGCGGTTGATAACGAAATGTATCAAAGGTTAGTCAACAAACTTATATACTTATCACATACTAGACCTGATGTTGCCTTTGCTGTAGGCTTAGTCAGCCAATTCATGCACCAACCAAAGGAGATTCACCAACCAAAGGAGATTCATTTACAAGCTGCACTCCGAATTTTTCAATATTTGAAAGGAACCCCAAGTAGAGGAATATTGTTTGAACTGAATGGAAGCATGAGACTTGAAGCATATACTGATGATGACTGTGTATGGTCGATTGTGGATAGGAGATCAACTACAAGCTATTGCATTTTCTGGGTGGTAATCTTGTGACTTGGACGAGTAAAAAAACAAACTGTGGTATCTAGATCTAGTGCTGAAGCAAAGTTCAGGGCAATGACACAAGGGATATGTGAACTACTATGGCTGAAAAGCATTCTATGTTTAATAGCAGTTTTGGCCCCCTATGTTTCAAGAAGTTGCGATTTTGGCCTTCTAACAAAATAAAATACAAAACCGCCCCTTAAGTATTGCCCCTTTTGCAGTTTTGGCCCCCAGACCAATTTTGACCAAGTCAAAGCTGATGTGGACGCCACGTGTCTGATTTTTTTTTTTAATTATTAAAAAAATAAAAAAATTATTATTTTTAATTAAAAATAATTAAAAAATGGCGTCCACGTGTGCATTGACTTGGTCAAAATTGGCCTGGGGCCAAAACTGGAAAAGGGGCAATACTTAGTGGGCGGTTTTGTATTTTATTTTGTTAGGGGGCCAAAATCGCAACTTCTTGAAACATAGGGGGCCAAAACTGCTATTAAGCCTAATAAATATGATATTAGCATAGCTCAAGATCCAATGCAACATGATAGAACCAAACATATTGAAGTTACAGACACTTCATCAAAGAAAAATTCGATAGTGGTCTAATTTGCACTCCATATCTCTTCCCAAGGCAATCTTGCAGATATTCTAACTAAGGTACTGAACAACAAGAACTTTGAAAGAATTGTTTCCTAGCTGGGAATGATAGATATTAATTCACTAGCTTGAGGGGGAGTGTTGTAAACTCTGATGCACAGACGCGGCTGAGATCCGCCGTGTCCGGCGCGGTTCCGACACGGACGCGCGTACGACACGCGCGCGTCCACGATTCGCGTCAGACACGGATCTAGCCGTATCCAACAAAAAAAAAAACTTGCAGCGGACGCGACACCGCTCAGTTGAGTACGACACGGCCCATGACAGAAAATAAATAAATAAAAAAACGAAAAAAAGGAAGCAATTTAGAAACTATAAAACCCAACTCACACATCTCTAATCCTGTTTTCGTTGCTCACTGTACACCACCGCACCTTTTCCGGCGCCGCCGTCTGCTTCCTTCCCGTCGTCTCTCCATGTCGTCGTCTACTCCAGGTTTCTATCAATTTGCTTTTTTCTTTTCTTGTTTATAATTTCATGGGTTTTCACTTTTCACTTTGCTGCTGTGCTATCGTTATCGTTTTCGTTATCTGTTTGCAGCTTCATGTTTTGCTTAAATTTTGACCACCACACGTTTTGATAGAAAACTGTGTCTGAACTTTATGACCACAAGTTTTCCTGTATGAAGTATATAATAATAATAACGCAAGTATGAACTTTTATCACATGGTGATGGTATATATTTTATAATATGTTCCCTTTACACAAGTCACAAGACCTGGTCAACACGTTTTGTCGTATATGATTTATATGTATCAAACTTTATGTCCTATATGAGTTGGTCATGAAAGACTATTGTGGGCACACTAATAGTGTATATGTTGGCTGAAAATTAAGTTTATCTTAGCACCGCAACACGTTTTTTATATATGAGATAAACTTTATGTATTTTTTATAATTTATCTTTTAGAAATTAGAATTCATGTCCTATATATAGCCGTGTCCGTGTCCTACGTTTTTTTAGATTAGCCGTGTCACGCGTCCGTGTCCGTGCATCATAGGTTGTAAATAGTGAAGTTTTACATTTATTATTAGTAGTTTGTAATTGATCCATTAGTCATTAGTCAGACACATTAGGTTAGAATAGCCTATATAAACACATTAGTGGTTGTACATTTTTTATCTCTGAAATATAATATTCAGTTTTCACCGGCTTTCTTGCAGATTGGGATTTAACTGTCAATAACCTAAGCTACCATAGGTGGTGATTTATCTTCCTTTTTGTTCTTTTGGTGGTGGGGCTAAAGGCATCTGTTGGCATCACAGGAATACATTATCAAAGTTTTTAAGCATCAATTTTCCTCAAAATCAATTGTATTATTATAAAAAACAACAACCAAGCCTTGTCCCACTAAGTGGGCCTAACTTAAAATCAACTGTATTATTGTATGCATATAAATTCTCTTTTGGTTATATATCTTGTCTAAATGTGGCAAAGGCGCACAAGTGGATATATTCGTAGTTCATTTCCTACTATCTTTTATATGGTGTAATATTTGCCATGGTTTACAGGTATTTGTGCAGATGTTGCAGTTTCAAAATATGAACTTTGGTCATCCTTAGCCCCTCTTCCATTTGAGATTGTTGTTTCTGCAGGACAAAAGGCCAAGGAGGAGTGCTGGGAAAAAGGCATGAAATAAAGATTCGGCCTTTACATTTCATATTAGTTTGCCTGCATAGTAGAAGTGTTGAACAAATCTTTGTTGTGTTAAATTTGTTCTTATGGCGATGATTTTTGTTATTCTATTAGACACAGGCATGGAATTTTCAATGAGCAATTTTGTTATTTTTAAGCAGGCGATGATGCAACAGAGAAGAGGAGCAATCTTGTTCCAGACTTGAATGATCTTACTGGAGAAGGAAATATTGAAACTATGCTTTCAGTTGAAATGGGACTGAAGGAGCTTGCTTCTTTAAAGGTGTTCTTCAAATGCTTTGGTGATTTTGTTTTTTTTTTTTTCATGTTCATTTACAACAGAAAATTCAGTCATAAGTTTTGTGTGATCTTGTTTAGATTTCATTGTATTTGCTATATACTTTTCTCAGTACAGCAGAGTTGCTACGCATAAGCAAAACTTATCTCTCTCTCTTCCCCTCTCTCTGTTTTCTAAGGTTGAGGATGCTATTGTGCAAGCGTTAGCCCAACAGCGGCGTCCAAATTCAGCTCGACAACTAGTCTCAGGTATGCATCCCTGCTATGCCACTTGTTGGAAATTCTACCTTTATTGCCAACATTTGAGTTGCCTCGTGTTAGCTTTGAGGGGGTGGATTTAGTCCCACATCGGTTATATAAGACTCTTGATAAGAGTTTATAAAGAGAAGACACTCCTCTCCTTACAAGCCGGTTTTGTAAGGATGAGTTAGGCCCCAAATTTCTACTTCTACATGGCATCAGAGCTTATCCAAGATCTGCCGTTGGGATTCTGCATTGCCACGCTTCATGCCCAGTGGGTCCGAGCGTGAGGGGGTGTTGGAAACCCGTTGCCTCGTGTTGGCTGGAGGCATTCTACACCTCACAAGCAGGTTTTGTAAGGATGAGTTAGACCCCAAATTTCTACACCACTATTCTTTTATATTAAACACAAATCATGCACTTTAAGGCGGTAGAGAGATGAATTTGCTGAAAATTGCACCAATTAATATCTCAAACCACTATATATGTATATTAATTTAATAATAGATACACAGATCTTTATCTGGACAGATCTTTATTTTCCAACCCAAGGCTTCTACTTCGAACTCATTATGTGAGCCCGCCCCGATTGCTTCTCCTCTTTTCCTGCAACTTTTGCAGCTGCATATGTAGGTACTGGATGTGTGAGGCACACATATCTTTGATAAAAATCAAGTGACTTACACTGCTGTTTGGTCTAAGTTATGGGATATGAATCGATTCGGGTCCTTAAGCCCATTCCTAGAAGTGCAACCTAAAAGGCATCATGAAACAAATTGGGTGCTTAGTGCAAGATCTAATAGGTTTCCTAACGGCTTTTGGATATCAAGGTTGTGTACTTAGGACTAGTATCACAGAGAATTTTACTTATTTCCAATTTGAGTATGTTGATTCTCCCTCAGTTCAGATTGATGGCAATGTTAAGACGTGGCTCATCATCTTCTTTATGGCCTCGCAAAGAACTCCGCTTTGCAAGGCCCATTGCCTACTATGAATTTGTTTGCTTTGCATGACTCATCATTTTGTGGCGTTTCAATTGGTTTGTCATTATCTTTTCATTATATTCTTCATGAAAAAAAGGCAATGTTTCACCAGGTTCCTTAGTCATAGAAGGAGTAGGTTCAAATAATGAATTCTTGCCAGTTTCTGTTGGTGCAGAAGTGCAAGGCTTAGAACTCTGTGATATAGGTATATTATCATAAAAAAACTATATCCTTAGTTTCAAATGAATCTTCCTTTGAGTGTCCCGCTTGAAGATGTATCATAAGAAAAAGGCTTAAATGCACTTTTGGCCCCCTATGTTTGCCGTCGTAGCAATTTTAGCCCCCTAACAAAAAAAATGTAATTTTGACCCCCTAATTTTGCCATGTTTAGGGAAATATGCTCTTTTGGCCCCTTATCTTTACAAAAAAGTTGCGATTTTGGCCCCTTTTTTGGGACACGTGGCGACTTCTCAACATAGTTGCGAAAAATAGGGGGTCAAAATTGCATTTTTTTTGTTAGGGGGCCAAAATTGCTACGACGCCAAACATAGGGGGCCAAAAGTGCATTTAAGCCTAAGAAAAAAGTTTGTTTTCAATCATTGTGACACATTTTATTTGTTTTTGGATCAAAACATCTATACCCCTTCCAGGTTGGTGAGTACCCAACAAAAACACATTTTATAGCACATGGTTCAAGTTTGTCAAGATTCTTATGTTCATGAACAAAAGTTGTGCTGCTAAATTTTTTTAAAATTCAAATCAGTTGAAAACATTTTTTGAAAATGTGAATCGGACTTTGAAAATCCTGTTAATTTAATAGGCAACAATTAAAATGGCTTTACCCTACAAATATTTTGGTACTTCATTTGAGAAAAGCAAGACTCTAATCACCTCTAGTACAAATATTTTTCTCCTTTCTGCAATCCCATTTTGTTTGGGTGTATTAGGACAAGAACTATTTTGCACAATTCCATTTTCAAGAAAATGTTCATCCAACACAATGTTAAAATATTCTTTACCATTATCATATTTCCCTTTTAACAAAAACATCTATTAATATGATAAACCATTTATGTGAGAGTGTATTCGTTCGGTTTAGGGCCCCTAATATTAGCGTGAATAGCAGAAAACAATTTTCATGACTTGAAATGAGATTGATGATATTTTGCAAATTCATACTAATGTATTTGGTATGTATTATAGACCAAATAAATTAATTATTGAATAAATCTAAAAAGTGAACTTCTGCTTATAATTGAGACCGGAGGGAGTATGCTTTACAATTAATCAAAGACAAATCTTTATTACGAAATAACTTACAAAACAGGTGTTTTAAATAACGAAAATCACCCAAAAAATCTCCGAAATCCCACGGTTTTACTCGTATTTCACGATTCCATGTGATTTCGAAGGGATTTTGCATAATTCATGATTCTACTCACGATTTAGATTGGCAAGGCGGAGAAAAATCGCAAAATCATGGGTTTTCATGATTCCAATCACGATTCTAATGACAATGCTGAATAGTTCCTAGTAAATGCACTCATCAACTTAGAACATAATGGGAGATACTGCATAGATCATAGCAAATACATTTGTCAACTTAAAACATAATGGGAGAAAGTTGGGTCAGATATAAATAGAGAAGAAAATGACAAGTCAAGCAACACTAACAGCAGCCTGAAAATGGCCGAACAGACCCTCACGAGTGCTTGGAAATTACCATGTGGGCACTGGATTTGGTGTTGGGAGGCATATATAGGCACACGGCAACTAGAAAGCCCAGTGACAGCCAGTGAGGTGTGAACCACCACTGGCAGATGTGAGCGGGTTGCTGGAAACATCAGTAGCATAGGTAAGGCACCCAACTAGGAGTAACACATGTTTGGCTGTAGATCCATTAATCATGCATGTATTTGGGCTGGCTTTCTATTGGCTTGTTTTCTATATGCTTTAAAACATGTCAGACTAAAATCTTTTTTATATGTACTAGTATCATTCTGATTCTGTACACTTTTGGACGTTGCCAGATATTAAATCACCAGGGGATCCTAAGTTTATGGAAGCCGTTGGTATGTTCTCCCCCACCTATTATTTGCCTAAATATTCGAGCACTGTTCATTTTGTGCAAATGATAATATAAACGATATGCTAAATATCATTGTATCTTTGTAGAATTGAGTCCGGAGGAATCTGAGGATGTTCTTTTCAAGGAGGTATTCCGTTTTATTTTATGAATCATACCGTGCTCTTTATCAGTGATAACTTATTTGAATGTCTGTATCTATTGTAGTTCACTTCTAATTCTCTTTTATAAGAATGCGTGCTTTCCTCGATTTGGGATTGCATGGTTCTTTGTCTTTTATTTTTGTAGCATTGCTTTTCAATCAACCTTTTCATCGATATCCGTAGCTTGCAAATGCACTCTGGGTTTGTGACCTCTGAGCAGTAAAGTTGATGGTTGCTCTAATTGAGAAGTATATTTGTATTTACTGAAACATGCTTTCTAAGTAAACTTACTCTTCGTGTTAGGCCTGGCTGACTTATTTTTGGAGAAGAGCCGAGGCTCATGGTATAGAAGAGGTCATTGCCAAAGAACGTCTTCAGTTTTGGATTGGTCGGAGTGGACATTCACCTACTTCACACGATGCTGTTGATGGTAGTGTGACATATTTATTTTAAAAAATTACTTTGCATCTCACATGGATTTATCAACCCCGAATTATGCTAATTGGTTGGGAAGAATGTTGCTTAGGTGGATGTTTTACTACCGATCACCTTTAATCATGGAAGATAGTTTTTCTTATGAGCAATGATATTTGTACAACCAATATCAAACAACCTTTGTGACAACCACTTATCCTCTCTTCTCATTGGAAGAAAACAATAGAGAGAGAAAGAAGAAGAAAGAGAATAAAAACACATGTGAGTATGAGAGAGAGGGTTGTTCCAAAAGTTGTCAAAAAGTGGTTGTACAAATATCATTCCTCTTTTCTTATAAGCTAAATCATGAAAGATAGTTGAATAACATAAATAAGCATACATATTGCACAATATTATGGAGAGTTTTCTTTGTTGATAAAATGCATCGACACACTTTCAGGAGTGTGTTTACGCCAGACTTGTATAAGCCACTTGTTTCTAACAACACATTTTTTTGGGTGAATATTTCAGACAACACATTGCACGTCAAAATGATTAAATACCAGATGTAATGACTATAACTATGCTAAGGGATGAATTGTTAAATATTCTTGAGAAATTTTTTCATCCAGTTAATTATACAGATTTTCAAATTTCAGTTGAACAAGGGCTTTCGGAGCTGCGGAAATTGGGGGTTGAACATAGACTTTGGGAAGGATCCAGAAAAGAAGTTGATCAAAATGGGGATTGAACATAGACTTTGGGGAGGATCCATAGATGAAGTTGATCAAGACTTCACTGTTGCACCGAAATTGAGTATTAGACCTGAAGTTTGTGCCTGAGACATTTTCCATGTATGCAATATGAATTGTGAGTTTCATTTTCCTTCTGAAGACGGTCGCATTCCACTGTGTTCAAGCGAGGCTATCCATATTGTCGTCTTTTGGTAGCTATTATAATAGCTGTATTGAATTTAGGAACTGATCAAACTCTAGCTCTCTTGTTTCTCTGTTTTGTAGAAGGTTTATCCGCTTCGGATGGCATAAATAATACTCCCTCCATATACAAGCCTCTTTTGCTTTTTTCACATTTTTTAAGAGAAGTTGGTAGTGCAATTAATATGTTCGTTTTGTGTGTTAATATTACTGGATTGTTCTTTGTTTGTATCCGTATTAAATTTGACTTTTTATATTTCAAGAGAAGTTAGTAGTATTAATTAAGGGATGTGTATGGAAAAAAATAATAAATGCATTTAGTAATTTAAAAATGAGTTTACATTTATGGACAAAATTTTAGTCAAATAGGTAGGGGTGGCAAAAATACCCATGTCCATGGGTAAAATCCGTCACGGGTACGGGGTGGATAGTTAAACGGATATCCACGGGTATAATAAACGAGTATTTGACTATCCATTGTTTTATGGATATGGACACGAATTTGATGATACATGTACCCATGGGTATCCATACATGATAATAAATTAAATAAATTACTAAAATATCTTTGTATATTGTACGACTGTACGACAACTTTTCTCTTACATCACAATTTTCTCTTCCTCTTCATTTTGGTGCACCCAGGTTTTCTTCTTCTCATTTGTTTTACTTAGCATGATTATTTGTTTTTTATTTTAGATTTTAGAGCTTTCTAATTTTAGATGAATACATGAATATTTCAATTTGTTTCTAATTTCTATGTGAGAATTGATTTAATGTGTGTTAAACCGAGAATTTTTTCTTGAAAAATCCATCACTTCTCTGTTACTTTTCTTTTATGTCATGTATTTCCTTCCTTCGTAAATTGAAACGCACGATGTAAGAATCATGAATTTTGTATGGATTATGTATGATTTATGAAATTTGAATGGATTATGTATGAAAGTTTAAAAGTTGAAGTTTTTTGGTAATTAAAAAAATGTTATTCTTTCTACCAAAAAATAAATAAATTAAAAAAATTCATGGGTACCCATGGATACCTCAATACATGTGGGTTACCCGTATAGTGGGTACCTACGCGGGTACGGGACGTGCACATGTATCATATTTATCCAACGGATCGAGGATGAATATCATACTATCCGTACCCATAGATACTCATTGACATCCCTACAAATAGGTGCTTATATAGAGGGACAAAGGGAGGGAATGTATAAATTCTTCGTGTGAAAAAGCATCGTTATATATAATTTGCCGTATTATAACTACAACAGTGCTATATCACGTGAAGAAAAACATCATGAGCATTTCACAAATTGATTCCGAGTGTTCGATAATTGAATTTCTAGCAAAACATGGATGGATAAAAATAAAAGGGATCATCCTGCACGCCACCATCGTGAGGTTCTCGTGAGTCAATTTCGAGACAACAAGCATTTCCCTTATACTATTAACTATACCATCGACCCGTGTGATGCATGGGCCTTACTGACTAAGACAGGTACCAATTCGCCTGTCCGTAACACTTGTTACAAAAAATTCTACCAAAATAAAAAATAGTTCCCTATAAGTCGTACGATAAACATAGATCCACATTAATCATATCAAGATAACATTCATGTAATTGGAAATTAGTATAGACAATATTATTTATGATAAATTACAAAATACTTCAATGTAGACTCGATCGATGCCTGTAACAACCCGATTTTTCTTTAGATTTGTTTTTAATTATTTAATATGTGTTTATATGTGATTAATTGCCTTTGTGTGTATTTTGGGTTAGGATTAGTGGATTTCGGTGTTAGAAGGGTATTATAGTCATTTTAGACTCATGGGTATTTTGGTCATTTTGTGAGCAAGGGTAAATTAGTAAATTCATGGTGAGGGTTATTTTTAGTGTTTCAAGTGAGAACCATTATTTTACTAAGTTACTATTCGGTGGTGGTAATTAGTTTTGAACCGGTAATTATTCTGTAACTTTTAACCGTAAGTGGATATAAACTTCGAGAGTTAGTTTGTAAGAGTTTTGAGCCCATTAGACTTTCAAGGGTTAAGCCCATTAGTGTGGAAACTATTTAAACTTTAGTCATTAAGAGAATCAGGGTTCACATTCATTTTATAGGATTTTGAGAAGAGGTAGAGAGATAAAGAGCAAGAGGAAGAGAAGAGGGTTTGAAGAGAGAAGCTTGAGGAACCAAGAAGTGATATAGATTCTTGGAGCTTAATTGAAGCTTTTGCTAGGATTATTGCTTATTGAGATAAGAGGGCTAGTTTTCATTCATAATCTCTTTGTATAATTTCTACTCTACTTCTACCCATAAGTGCTTATTTGTATAAAGTGACTATTGTGAATTTAGTTGATGAAATTCGTGCTTATGTGTTGATGCAATGTTTGGGTATGTGAATTTGTTGATAATTAAGTTGTTGATGATGAAATTACATGCTCAAGTTATGTATATATGTATACTTGTGTTTTTGCTCAAAAATGGTGAAGTATAATGTTGTTGATGGATTGTTGATGGATTCATTTCTGTTTGATGTTGTTGTTGTTGTGTGATGTTGTTGTTGATGATTGAAACCTTGGGTAGTCATATTCATGGAGCTTGTTGTGAAATAGTGTTGTTCTTGAGGAGTTTTTATAAAAATGGGTCAAATGGTGATTTGTGTTAAAAGGATGTTTTGGTTCAAGTTTTATATGGTTTTAAGTCTCTTTTGATGTTTATAAACGTTTGGACAAACTTTGGGATCAAATTTGAGCTTGAGGGATCAAAATTTGGGATTTTGGGGTGAAAATTGAGTTTTTCCCGAGAGCTACCTGTCATAGCTTGCATAGTGAGTAATCTGGTGGCCATGGCGAGTGCAGCAGATGTCTAGCTCGCCATGGCAAGTGATTTACTCGCCGGGGTGAGTTGCTCTCTGACAACATGCCTTGTTTCGCGTTCTCGCGTCTTTTTCACACATTTCTGTTTTGATTTGGCCTTTGGTGTAAACATGAAAGTTTTAGATAATTGTGTTAGCTTTCCAATGGTTTTGGTTTGACTTGAAAATGATTTTTTAGATTTTAAGTTATGACGAAAATACTCCAAGTGGGTCTTGGTAAAGCTTTATGAAAGTTAACATAACTATTTCTAACTCAACCCAAAGCTAATAGTTTGTTTCCAAACTCCAAAACTTGTGCGATATGAGTTCAATTAAGGTGTTTAAGAGTATTTAACCTATGATATGATGGATCTAACTTGCTTTGTTTTGAAAATGAATTGGTTTTGCAATATGGAAGAAATGATACGAACTTGTCGTAACTTTGTGATTTTGTCATAGTTGGCCGGTGAAACGGACATGTATACGCTACTACACTCATATGTGATCTAAGTGTATACATAGCCGAGGCCCTAGAGTTTATGTACTTGGTTTTGGTTCATTTGTCTCAATTATTTTAACGTTGTAAAATGAGAGATGAACTTGTCGAAAATGATCTTTAAGACCAAATACTTGGCCTGTGTTTTATGAAGATACGTGTTCACTGTCACTCTTCACCCCCTATTTTCATGAATTCTAGCTTTTTTGGTTATGTTGCACGCTGTTTGTTCTTGGTATGTTGCTTTAAATAATTGTATGTCATGTTTTCGATGCCCATGGTGTTGTTGTTGACTTGGGTCTTTCCCGTCATGTTGGTTGTCTAAAAATTAGAAAGAGTTTGTCACAGTCATTGGTTCGTTGTCCCTAAAACCCGTAAGAGTCCATTTGAGTTTGTTGTTGTTTGGTAGTTGAGTGATGGTGTTTTAGATTCATTACCATGTTAGTGGTTGGATTTAGTCGTTATAATAAAAAGTTGAATCCAGTGCGAAGGTCACACACGTCTAATTTTTTGCAAGTTGGTTTTACATATGTACGCGGGTGTGTTGGATAATGCTAGTGGTGTGTGGTTTATTGCTCTAGATTGAGATTTGTAACTTATGTATACCTTCTAGGTTGTTTTGGTTTACCCTTCCGACTGTTTTTCTATTGTTTTATTCTGGGTCAGGTTTTATGCCCCCTAGATTTTTGGGGTACTTTGTTTAGTTTTAATCTACTTAGAGTATTGCAGATTTACATCATTGGCTTAAAAGCAATACCTTTCTCTCAACCACATTTGACGTTACATTAATATCTACATCGTCTTCATTATTTAACAATATCTTTGACCATTACCTTGAAGTAACCCTTGATATTACAACATACCTGTTCTTTCTTCCATTAATATTCTCAGTATCCCTTAGATCAACATTATCAATCACATGATTGGTTACAACTACAATTAGAAATGTGAACCAAATAACGAATAATATTAAATTAGAACAATGTAGAAGTGAAATTAGAATACAACTATATAAATACATGACCTAAAGTTGATATACTGGTTATCTTTTCTTCTTATGAAGAAACCAACACTTCTTTGAAGGACATAAACTCGAAATGATTCAATGTATATTAGTGGCATCAATTTGGGTAAATTAGAACGTTGCATTACATTGAATTTATGCTTGCGTGATGTGATGTTGAACTCTTCCTCATTGAACCCGACCATAACATTTTCGAATATATTAGTCGCTCCCTCATCTATCACTTTTCTAAATTTTTACACCATTGATTTTCTAATTGTTGCATGCATCTCCCCAGCTTTGACATGGCGACAAATTTAACGATATACATTAATACAAACAATACTATACAAAATACAAAAAAATAAAAGTTAAACGTCATGAAAGTGATATCATTAATTCTTATATGATGTGCATCAAATATGAGCCACACGAACCTTCATCTTTGAATTTGTTTTTTCCACTGCACACACGTAACAGAGGAGTATAAGTGTTGGTCATGGTATCTATAAAAAAAATTGGTATTCAACGATAAACCTCTAAAACTCTATTTTTCCTTTCAACAACTCAATTTTGTTGAGGAGTTCTAAGACATGAAAACTGAAAAATGATGTGAAATGCCAAACTCATCACAAAAATCTCAAAAGTGGTGGTTAACAACCTCACCACCATGATCACTTCTAAGGAACACAATGTTGTTTGGGGTTTAGTGTTTAACAACCTTGCTTGCACTCACTGATGAGAGAAAGAGAGAGTTCAGAGAACGTTCTCAATTGTTATATGAATAGAAAGGATGAAGAGAGTTTTGTTTATCGTGAATTGTAAAACTATTATTGATTATGATACAAGATACTGAGTTATATCAACTGAGTACAAACATGTACTTATAGGCTAAGTTGAGTAACTTGCACTACAAGCCACTAACAAACTACCTAACTAGCCAGTTACTAACTAACTAACTAAGCAATAAACATAGTTGAATTTATCCACAACAATTTTTGGTAAAATAATTATCTCAATTCAAATCCTTTAACAAAAAACCCACAAAATTATCATCAACTCATTTCATTCCTTATTCCTACATGACTATATTGATGTTTTAAATGTTAGAATTTCTTCTAATATTTTATGGGCTCCCAACAATTTTTGGTTTTGGTTTTGATAAAAACGAACTGATGTTGTGATCCATTTGATGATGTTTAGGCCCTAATAAAAGTGATAAATAGATAATGGGCTTTTGGGCACTTAATCTGATTTGTGTAGAAACATAGTGTTGACCCAGACACTAGGCCTATGATGGCTGATACCTAGGGTTGCACGGTTATAAATAGAGAGGCTAGGTCCCCTTTGACATCACTCTGACGATTATGCTCATTAGTGGTTTGCCCCATCGACAACCCTAAGTCTGGAGCATGTCATAGGCAAAGGAAGACTCTTGTCTCAAATTTCGGTGAATCCAGTAATCAAAGTTTCCAAGTAAGTGCATTCTAATTTCATATAATAACTCGATCTTTATGATTAAATTGCTTACATGTGGTATCAGAGCTTGATATTATATGATTTAGAACCCTATTTTTATATTCAATCAAAGCCCGTCAAGAGAATAAATATTCTATCGTATTCTCTGTTCTCAATTCATATGCATTTACAATCGATCTATACAATAGTTTGCACCGTTGGTATGAGATTTAATATTTTTTTTTGGTCAAGTTGCCTAGTGTTCAGAGACTTAATGTGCAGCGGATAAAAACAGAGTAAGAGAGAGAGAGAGAAGAAAGACACAAAGCAATTATACAGGTTCCTTCCACAAACCGGAAGTAGTCTTGTCCCCCTTGCACTTCCAAGGAGATTTCACTAACAATGTAATCTCAAATTACAAGTACTCAAGCACACAAGCAAGAGATTTCCAATGCTCAAGCACACAAGCAAAAGACTTTCCTATGCACTAGTACAACTACAAGAGACTTACAAATGCTCAAGCACACAAGGAAGAGACTTACAAACAAACAGATTTACACAGAAAATTGTTTGAGTTTGAACACTTGATATGCAATCAGTGGTGTTCTCAATACAAATCAATTACAGACTCTTTAGACTCTTGAGACTATAAAATTTCTAAAATGTTGACTATTCTTAGGAAATTCTAAGTAACTTTGAAATGCAAACAAAACAGAGTATGAACTTTGAAATGTTTAGAGAGTCTATCTTTTGAATGCGCGTGTATTGCTTTCTTGTCTATATGTTGTATATTTGTATATATTTTTCAACTAGAAGACCTTCACTCCTTTATATAGTGGTGTGAAAGAGTCGTTGGAGAATAGCCAACACGCATGCATAAAAGAGTCGTTTGTGAAGGTGAGAAAAACCACAAGAAGGGGGGGGGGGGTTGAATTTTGTTTTTGGAGAC
>Ga0228710_1002900_pt1 | contig 27242 bp, 14 predicted proteins | sample MedpolnodulmetaG_FD_177995 | JGI IMG/M metagenome (GOLD analysis project Ga0228710, IMG submission 177995) | Root nodule microbial communities from Medicago polymorpha collected in Santa Monica, California, United States - pink nodules | ecosystem: Host-associated > Plants > Roots > Nodule... | reverse complement strand
TGGTATAAGCTATTGGGACGGCATTCTTGCCGTTGGTATAAGCATAGTATCCTAGACGGTAGCAGGTGGGCGTTGGTATAGGTTTTATGACCTATACCAACAGCTTTTGAGACCTTTACCAACGGTTCTGCTGTTGCTAAATGGCAAGTTTCTTGTAGTGTGAATTTTATTTCATAATGTTAAAAGGAAGACATAAAGAGAAATAAGGGTACAAGTGTGCAAAGAGTGTGTGTCTCTCTCTCTATATATATATATAGTCATGTTAACTTGTGCCCTTATGACAGATGTTAAGCATTAAATTCTTGCCACTAATGGTAAGTATTAATTAAAAAAATTAATATTAAATTTTTTATGTAATAAATTAACACAATTTCCGATACAAAATATCTATTATTGGAATCCTTAACATGTGCCTTAAGGGCACAAGTTAACATTTCCCATATATATCATATGAGAATTACATCTTTATATGAGAATGAAAAGAATAAATCTCAACCATCAGATCAAAATAAATGGTCCAGATTAAAAGCTACTCCCTCCGGTCTCAAATGTAAGAAACTTTTCAGTTTTTAGATTCATTCAATAAATGATGTATCTGGTCTTTTTTAATTAACAAAAATATATAGTCATGATTAAAAGCTATATTTTAATTAACACATTAGTCTTCTTGCACTCAATTAATTGTGAACCTTTCATCTTCTTCTTCACTCATCTACCATGTTCTGCAAAATTGATTTTCCAATCTTATTGTTACAAAGCTTACAAAGCATATTAATAATAGAAATAAGAATTCCTAAGGATTTCTATCAAAAATACATTTGATAGAAGAAAGTAATGTTAATTAGATGGTAAATTTGAACAAAAGTTAAGATATTGAAACTTGGATGGGTCATTATTTTAGGACAAAATATTTTTATAAAAAGTCAATATTTAAATAAATTTTCATATAAATAATAATATATTTTGTCCTTTAACAGTTATTATCAATCCCATCAAATAAAACAAATATAATTTTTTTTAGGGATTTCTTCAAAAAAAAAAAAAATTTTTTAGGGATAAAACAAATATTAATAACTACTTAGTCAAAAAAGGAAACATTAATAAATATATATTAGAAAAGGCAAACATTCAATGTTTTTAAATTAAGTATTGAGTGAACTTTAGTGATGCATATATATTGCATTATCCTATTTGACATAGTCCTAACATTTTCAGAGTTCTATTGAAAATATCACAGTGTTTGAACAAATATCATCATGAAGCTAGGAAGCATTATCCTATTTGTGGTGGGTTTGTTTGCTCTCTTCACCCTCACCTACGGATCTGGTATGTTTATTATATAATTATATAATAAATTATTATTATTAAAATGACTTGAAAGATTTATATCATATTTTTGTTTTTTATGTTGTAGATGTAGCGCACCCCGACATGAATTTTTGTCCCAGAGTTCTAAAGGGATTGTGTGGTCCCTGTCTCGACAGTTGTTCTTACAAAACCTGCGAAGAAGAATTCAATTCAAGATATAAAGGAGCTGAACCTCGGAGTTGTAGATGTGACACTACTGGCAATACACACAAGTGTTCATGTTGGATACGTTGTGGATTGGAAGATGAGAAAATGGTTTCTAAACAAGGATGATTATGTTCCTGATCGTAGATGATTCAGGAAATTTTATTCAAAATATAATAATTAAGGGAATTTAATAATAACCTCACATCCTATTTTATTAGGTGTTATATTTTGGGTCTAATTTTTACATTTATTTATTTTGTTCATTTTGAAATATGAGCTCGATTGAATAATAAGTCATCTGGTGCACATGATAAGGAGATAAAATATGATAAAACTATCATATCCTGATCCAATTCGTTGTTTGGTGTACTAATAGAAAATGATAAGTTAAACATATTTCTAATCCTATCTTATTCACCCTTTGTTATAACTAATTTGATATTTTGAAAAATTGGGGGATGGAATTCACTGTTCCTTACAAATTCAAGGACGAATTTTGGTATTTACTCTAATTCAGTCATTACACTACAAGTACAAGAATATTACATAGACAACTTTGGGGCATTAACAAGTCATAAGTCATACATTCCATGTTCTTAAATATTACTTAGACAACTTTGGGGCATTAACAAATCATAAGTCATACATTCCATGTTCTTAAATTTTGGGGGAGGTTAAATTGGGACAGATAATCGTATTAGGTTAAGAGTAAGCACGAAAATGAGATTGATACCGCGTTTGCACCGAAAACCTTAAACGTTATGTATATGGGTCATATCACTTATATGTTTTTCACCGCTTACTATTGCAGCCAATGTTGAACTATAACTCACATATGACAATTAACATCTCTCCCTTCAATGTGAGACTCTCTATGGTATGGTAACATAGGTGCATAAGGTCAGACGATGGTACAACATGTTAAAAAATGTTGGTTGGATGTAATTTCATGAAGAGAGGTTTTTGTTCCTTTATTTCATGAGAAGAGAGAAAATAAATTTAAAATGAAAGAAGATAGAACGATAAGAAAAAATAAGGAGTGTGTGTTTTATCTGTGAGAGTATAGAGAAGTAGAGTGAGATGTTGGTTATTTTATGGGTTTGTTGATGAAGTTAGAGATTTTTGGGTAATTATTTTACAAAAAAAAAAATACTAAATCAAAAAATACAACATCATATTATAATCTCATAAGCATGTATTTTGCTAACTCAACACAACACATCTATATTTTTTTCATTGTCAAATTCCACAAAACACCAAAAGTAAAAGAATTTAAAATAATAGAGGTTGAATAACAAACATGTTGTGAAAGTAACTCAAAATTGAGTTTCTGGTTGTGACAAATCGGTGGCCGAAGTTGCAAAATTGGTGGCCGATTTTGCTCTGTTTTGTGAGTCTGTCCTTACGACATATTTCGGTGGCCGAATGAGAGAAATTGGTGGCCGATTTCTCGTAACAGCATAAAACAGAAAGGTATTTTCTGGGCCTAGATTTATTCCATTTTTTGAGGGATACTTTTACTATAAATATAGACCTTGTATCAGAGTAAACCTTGAGAGAGAGGAGGCTGAAAACAAGGGTTTAGAAACAAATAACAAACTAGGGTTTAGAGAGGTTTCTCTAAGCGGGAGACACGATGGTTGGGTTGATTCACCTTGGGAAACACTGTTAGGACTGAGTCTCTTGGTCACGGGAAGAGATTGTGACTTTGGGTAGAATTAGGTTTGAAGACTTATTCCTGTAACCCTTTGATATCTCTTTTGTTAAGTTACTCATCATTATAGTGGAATGGAGGGCTGCTACCGAACTGAGTAAATAAATTTTCGTGTGTTATCTCTTTCTTTCTCTCGCTGTTTTCTACTTTTGTTTGTGTTTATAATTGTTCCCACGTTGATATTGATTGCTTGATTATTTTACTCCACACATCAAGTATTTTATTATTGTGATTTTCAACGAGTTCACAACAATAGGCGCCCACCGTGGGGCAAGGATCAAACGATAATCAAGTACCGTGAGAAATTTACCGGGGACAATGATTTTGGGTTATGGAAGGTAAAGATGGAAGCGGTGTTAATACAACAAAAGTGAGAGAAAGCTTTGAAGGGTGAAGGTGCGTTACCGGTCACCATGTCACAAGCGGAAAAGACCGAGATGATGGACAAGGCCAGTAGTGTCATTGTCTTGTGCCTCAGGGATAAAGTTTTGAGAGATGTAGTGAAGGAACCAACTGCGACATCGATGTGGTCAAAGTTGGAGTCTTTCTATATGACAAAGTCTTTGGCTCATCGGTAATTTCTAAAGCAACAACTTTACTCATTCAAGATGGTAGAGTCAAAGGTCATCATGGAGCAACTTGCGGAGTTCAACAGAATCCTTGATGACCTGGAGAACATTGAGGATGCGGGTGCTTTGGTGGTGTGTTGTTGGGAGGATGAAGAATGTGATGTTTCTCACCTTGGGAATGATGCCTTGTAGAGTGGTGTTCGTCTGGAGAGATGTTAAACACTCAACATCAACTTGGAGAGGCGGTGGTAAGAATACTCATGGTTAGTCTGAAGAGGTGGTGGTAAGAATACTTGTGATCTACCTTTGAGGTGGATTTTCAAGGTGGAAGACATATTGGGATGTATGCATTTGCTAGGTGAGGTAGAAAAATCTCAGCTTGAGGTGGAGTTGAACACATCGGGAATGGTACGACTATGGAGGACCTTGGGTGCTATGCTCTAGTTGTGAGCAAGGGAATTCTTCATGAAGACGAAAGGTATTTCAGAGGTTGAAGAATGTATAGCATGGCTTGTGGGATTACCCTAAAATACCAAGGGTGATGGGATGCAAGTGAATCTTCAGGAGGACGAATTTGATCACTCTGGGGGCTGAAGAGGTATGGCGTAGACTTGTGAAACTACCTAAAATTCCTAGTGTAGTTGGATGCAAGGATCTTCGAGAAGGCGGATGGCTTTCCGATGGTTGAAGAGGTTAAAGTGTAGACTTGTTAAACTACTTAAAATTCCTAGTGTAGGTTGATGCAAGAGTCTTCAAGAAGGTGGTAGGCATTCTGATGGTTCAAGAGGTTGGGTGAAAACTTGTGGATCTACATGGTGTAGTGGGAAGCAAGGGAAAGAGCAGCATGGTGGTTGATGGTTAAATTGTCATCATCACTAATTTAGAGTCAAGGTGGAGATTGTTGTGAAAGTGACTCAAAATTGAGTTTCTGGTTGTGACAAACCGGTGGATGTAGTTGCAAAATCAGTGGCCGATTTTGCTCTGTTTTTTGAGTGTGTCATTACGACATATTTCGGCGGCTGAAGGAGATAAATCGGTGGCCGATTTCTCGTAACAGCATAAAACAGAAACGTATTTTCTGGGCCTAGATTTGTTCCAGTTTTTTGAGGGATACTTTTACTATAAATATAGACCTTGTATCAGAGTAAACCTTGAGAGAGAGAGGGGGCTGAAAAAAAGGGTTTAGAAACAAACAACAAACTAGGGTTTATAGAGGTTTCTCTAAGCGGGAGACATTAGGATTGAGTTGATTCACCTTGGGAAACACTGTTAGGATTGAGTCTCTTGGTCACGGGAAGAGATTGGGACTTTGGGTAGAATTAGGTTTGAAGAATTATTCTTGTAACCCTTTGATATCTCTATTGTAAAGTTACTCATCATTATAGTGAAACGGAGGGCTGCTCTCTCCCCCAGACTAGGTCAGTATTGGACCGAACTGGGTAAACAAATTTTTGTGTGTTCTCTCTTTATTTCTCTCGCTGTTTTCTACTTTTGCTTGTAATTGTTCCCACGTTGATATTGGTTGCTTGATTATTTTGCTCCACTCATCAAGTATTTTATTGGTATGATTTTCAACGAGTTCACGACAAAACATAATATAAAAGCGAATGACATCCAATAACTAAAATTTAAGATTAAGAAAAATTAAACAAATGACATATAAAAACCTAACAAAACAAAACAAGTTATTGGATCCTACACTAAAAGAAAAACTCACTAGTTTTCAGGATCTACACTGGGTTGAATCACCATATTTAGTTAATAGCAATTATACAAATGAGATTGACACCACATTTGTACAAACAACCTTAAGGAAATTATGTATATATGTCGTCTCACTTAGACGTTCAAAATCTACTCTTTCATTCAATATAGAATGTTAACTCACATATGAAACATTAACATCTTTTAATCAAGTGTGTAACTATCCGCGTCTGTAATTATGTAACATAGTCCAATAAGTCAAATAGAGGCGTAACATGTTCGAAAAGGTGGCTTGCTGTCTATTTTTATGGAGGGAGGTTTATGTTCTTTTCTTTGATGATAAGAGAAAAAGGAAGTTAGAAATAAAAAAATAGAAACACGAAAAAAGAATTTGAACATGAGAGCAAAAATAAGGGGAAAGAAGTAAGTATTACGTGCTTTATGTATGAGAGTGTATGGAAAAAAGTGAGTTGTCGAGTTTGTTGAAGGAGTTAGATTTTTTTGGGTCATTTTTTACCAAAAAATTAGACTTAATTAAAATTAAAAATACCAAAAGTCATTTTAAAATGTTTAATAAGTGTATATTTTGTCAAGTCATCATAACATTTGCATTTTTTCACTGTCACATCCCACCAAAGACTAAAAGTTAAGGAATTTAAAATAATAGAGGTTGAATAAAAAAAAGGTTTAAATGCACTTTTGGCCCCCTATGTTTGCCGTCGTAGCAAGTTTGGCCCCCTAACACAAAAAAATGCAATTTTGATCCCCTATTTTTGCCATGTTTAGGGAAATATGCTCTTCTGGCCTTTTATCTTTGCAAGAAAGTTGCAATTATGATCCCTTTTTTGGGACACGTGGCGGCTTCTTAGCATAGTTGGGAAAGTTAGGAGGTCAAAATTGCATTGTTTTTGTTAGGGGGCCAAAATTGCTACGGTGGCAAACATAGAGGGCCAAAAATGCATTTAAGCCTAAAAAAAATAGCATTAAAGCAAATGCTATCCAAAAACTAAATATTAAGATAAAAAAAATTAAACAAATGATATCCAATACCTGGAAAAACAGTTCATCGAAAAGTTTGGACAATATAGGGAGCCTACACTGGGTTGACCTATAATATTAGGCTAAGAGAAATCACATAAAAGAGATTGACATTGCTTTTTCAGTTAAAATGTGTAATAAACATGTATTTTGTCAACTCAACATAACACATCTATAATTTGTCATTGTCACATCCTACCAAATAAATCAGAAAAGCAAGAAGATGGAAAAAGGAATTTTAACATGAGATAAATGACAAAGAAAAAAAATAAGGATTGAGTGCTTTGACCTTAGGGAATATGGAGAGTTGATGATAATTTTATGGTTGGAGATTTTGTGGTAATTATTGTACCAAAATATTAGACTCAACTAAAAAAATATCACATCATTTTAAAATTACTAATAAGCATGTATTTTATCAACTCAACATAAAACATCTGCATTTTTCTATTGTCGAATTCCACCAAAAGCTAAAAGAGAAGGAATTTGAAAATATGAAGGATGCATAAAAAAGAATGAAAGCGAATGACATTCAATAACTAAATTTTAAGATAAAAAAAATTAAACAAACGACATCCAAAAACTAAAAGAATAACTCATGATAATATTGTTATTACCGGGGGATCCTACATTAAGTTTGATCATCCATTAGACTAAGACAAACCAAACAAGTGATATTGACACAACAAGTTCACCTTAAACATTAAGACATTAATTATATTGGTCACAACTTGCAAATGGTTGCACCGAGAAACTATTAATGATGCCCTTGACCGCGGTAAAAATCCGGTGGCTGATGCGATTCCAACAAGGACCGCTCCTTTACGAAAAAAGTGGGTGCCGAGGAGGGATGTCGGTGCCTCTACCTCCCCGACAGCCCTGCCCCATGCAAATTTACCAAATCAGGAGATAGAAATTCCAGCAGATGTTGTTGCTCAGTATTGCTACTAATTCATTCAATTTTGCATTGCAGAACGTTACGGATGAAATCCCTCGAGGTAGACTGATTGGCCCAGCCTAACACTTAATATCTCTGCAACTGCAGCATCAAATGACCACATGGCCGAACCTATTCAGCAACATCTAGTGAGCACTTTTTCACAAGGACATGTTACGCATGTGGCAGAGCAGCATCAGGTTCCCACATGTTCTGACTTGGGTCATATCAGCAGTAGCATTGCGCCAACAGAAGTGTTCCATAGTGACGAAAATATTCAGCGCGATATGGAATTGTGGAATCGAATTCGAGAGTATGATCAAAAGTCTAAAGAAGAAGAATTCACTCCGGTTTTGTCTAAAAAACAAAAACTGAAATTACGGCAACAAATTGTTCTTGGAAAACCACTGTATAAAACCCACTAGCTCAAGGGGTCCCTCATCTCCGATTCCACAACGATTTTCCTATATTGGAATTCTAGAGATGAAGGAGAAGGGGAAATACCACTGGTTCCTAATGCCATACACATTCAATTTGATGTTAATTTTGTGGAAGCAGAAAAACATCCTGTTATTTTACTTTCGAGCACAATCATAAAATTTGCTGAGCAGCGCCTAAGTCCATAAATGAGAGCGTCCATTTTTAGTCCCCGACTTATGGAGTTAATAATATGGTTCCTTGCAAGGTGGTATAGCACATATCTATTCCGATGGGATTGGAGAAAAAATATTAGATTCAGGTCATCATTATATGCATAGTTCAAAAAAGGTGTTGCTTAGTTTCTTTGGAGAGCATAACCAAGGGAGAATTATTGTTCGTATATCTTAAGCAAAGAGGACTGTCCAGATTGAATTACCACCTGCTTTACACTTTGACTTTTTTTAGAGATAGATGTGGTATAAAGATTCCCTTTTACTCTGTTGATTTGCTTTTCTTTCTTGTTTCAAGGGTTTTGGTCTAGTCCCCTCACTTGTATATATTTTCCCCCCTTTTTAATAAAATTTTGAGATTGGTGGCATAAGACGGAGGTTCTTCGAGGTGTCAACCTAGTTGGGACGTCGTTGCTTCCTCTTTATGCTTATCATCACTCCTGGCTTATCAAAAAAAAAAAATTAACCTATATGTTTCTTAACATACACTCTTGCATTCAATGTTGAACTTTAACTCTCAATTGACACATTAACTTCTCTCCCTCAAGTATGAGACTCTCCATATCCATGATCTACCACTTGGAACCACTCACTCTTTCCCCACAAAACCGAACCGGGCTATGCTACCATTGTTGTGATTTCTGGAGGAGTTAACAATGTGCCAATCGATCCATTGAACAAAGAGCAATCATCAATGTGAATGATACCACATCTTCATCCAATATTTTAAAACATTAAGCATATGAGTCTTTTTGACTTATATGTTGTCTTGCCTTCATTCTTCTATTTAATGTTGAGTTGTAATTGACACTTAATACATCACAACATTTTCTTTATCAAATATGACCGAATTCTAACCCATTCTTGGCATGGGTATGTTTAACATAATACTAGACCATGAATCCTATAAACAAGATGTGCATATATTATGATTAACCGCAAATATCATGAAGGAAATTTGTTTTGAAACATGGGGTGCATAAAAACGTGATTCCTATATTCTAAGAGATGCATATTTATCAGAATATGACATATAAAATTGAATTTAAAATGGTCAAAATTTATAATGAATATTCTACATTTGTTAATTTTTTTAGTCCTTCAATGAGTTTTCTTCAATAATTTTTACTTCATCTAAAAGAAAATAAATTTCTGAAGATGAAAAATACTTTTTTCAACCACCTATTTTACATTTGACATAAGCATAAATATTAGAATAATATAATTAGAATAAAAGAAAATTAGAACAAAGCTTGGGGAAGATGTGCAAAGCAACAATGATAAATAGACATCTTAAATATGCAAAGTATGTACGTTATGTGTTGCAATTTAGACATATTAATGTTTAAAAAGGGGAAAATATATACATGATGAGGGGACCAAACCAGAACCCTCAAAAGATAAGCAAAATGAATAGAAAAAGCCCATGGAAAACTATAATTAGGTGAACCCATTCTATCTCGGGAGAAGTCCTACGACAAAAACTGAGGTAAAGAATCCAACCAAATTGTGCCAGAAATAGAGTGACCATAGTTGGCAAATTTGTCTACACAGCAGTTTTTCTCACGAAAAATATGAGAGCAAACTGAATTAATTCCCAAAAGTAAACAATTATGCCAATGATTTCTCAAACAAAACGGGATAATATCTAGATTATTAAAAGTATGCACAACAAAAGTGGAGTCACTCTCTAACCAAAGATGTCCCCAACCATGAGAGGCCGCAAACTCCAATGCTACAATTAAACATGTAGCTTCATATTCAAAAACCGACACATCCCCCAAAATACCAGGGAAACAGGCCAAGAAAGTGTCAATATGTTCCCGAAAGATTCCCCCACAAGAGGCCGAATTGCGACCTAAGGAGCCATCTGTATTCACTTTAACCTATCGACAGGTCGGAGCCTTCCAAATAACCAGAATTATGTCCTTGTGATGATGATAACTAGGAGCCATTAGAAAAACTATACAACAAATTATTATCATCATGTCCAGACAAACAATTTCCTTTAGAAATATTACCACTCAAGGCAACCGATGAAACAATCTTATATTTGGCCAGGTGAAGTGTTACTTTGTCAGAACTATATCAAAGATAGTTTCTTGCCATCCAAATAATGTGAACCGTGTGAACAATGACAGCAACAAAAACATCGTGCACCTGAGAGCTACAATGAGCCGAAATACTGGGTCGGCCCTAGGCCATAGGCCAGGGGTGCGATGGCCTAGGGCCCTTGACTGTAGGGAGCCCAATTTTTTTTTCTTTTTTAAAGGTTCCAAAAAAATAAATTACATAAATATAGTAATGTCGACTTTCTTAAATTGATTGAAAGAATTGTATAGTTAAACTTGATAATGCAAGATCGTGCGAGCCACATTCATGTATCATCATAATGAACTTGTTAGAGATACCTATAACATATAAAAATAAGAATGATTTAATTCTAGTATACAAAGGAGTTCTTGTATCTACGGTTCCTATGAAAAGTCTAACACTAATTTTGTATCATGTATTATTGTGGTTATGAGTTTAACGTTAGAGAATTTTGCATCCAAGAGTTTATATTTTAGTTAATTACGTGTTGATATACTTTTACTTTTTTTGTGTTATTATTCTTAGGTGCTAAAATTTCGGTCTACTTCGTATGTGCTATTGTTCTATACTTCTACGATATTTTATTTTGTTTTGGTGTCTATGAAATATTTGATTTATTTTCAGATGTTGCTTAAAAAATCATTTATCTGGTAGTGGAAAGCGGAAAAAAAATGAAATAAAGAGTTAATAAAATCACAACAATGAATTAACAAATTTTATGATGTATTATGTAAGGGGCTATTTTCTTGTATTTTGCCTAAGTCCCCTAAAATTCTAGAAACGGCCCTGCCGAAATACAATCCAAAATAGATGCCATGGATGATAAATCAACGAACACAATTCACCTTATCACCTAACCATTACTAAAGATGACGTGCAAACTCGCAAGACAGAAACAGATGAGTAGAGGTCTCATCAGAGGCAAAGCAAATAACACAAATAGAAACAGATGAGTAGAGGCATATAAATATATTAATTACATGACATGTTGCTTAGAAACAATGATTTGTAATGGTAGATAGAAAATCAATAAAAATAAATTGTAATTAATAGCGAATTCAAATATGTATAAAGTGTGTGACTCAATATGAGGTAATCAAGCAATTGAGCTTAAGTGGTAAATGAACTTCACGAAAGACGAATTGTCCGGGAGCACCCGAGTTTATTTCTTTTTATAATAAGGATTGGATGGAATATCCTTAAAAAAAATAAAATTGGATGGAATACTAAATAAGTTAAGGGTCATGCTAACCGGTGCCCCATGCACTGATTAAAGATACCAAAAAAGGAATTTATTACCATAAAAGAAAACTTTTTTTGACTTTTTGAAATTAATTACATAATTTCAATGCATTAATTACTATATAACTTCTTTTTTTAATATCTTTAACCAATGCCCGGGGACACCCGTTAGCATTTTCCATAAGTTAATAATAGACCTATAAATATTTAAGTAAATAAGTTAATGTATTAAGTGAAATTAATTTTATTAAATGACGACATTCAATGGCTTTTAATATAAAAAGTCATCTAATGAATAGCGGACTAAACTAAACTGTATATATTGGTTTGTGTTATTTGTTATTGTGAGAACTTCGGTTAAGAATTATTTCAAAAAAAAAACTTAGGTTAAGAATATTGAGTTGAAGAAAATCACGATGAAACGAGGAATCATTCTCCTAATGATGGTGGCTTTATTTGCCCTCTTTAACCACACCTACGGTACATCTAACTCAACTCATTATAATTTTTTTTGTTACAACTCGTTATTTTTTAAATTGGCTTTTGAATTGATTAACCAATTTATATATTTTTGTTAATAATGTAATAGCAAGTATTGAGGATCGAAGAAATAAATGTTCAAGAGGATTGATGTTGCCGGGACTATGTAGTCAAGGGTGCGCCGATGCAGTCAGCAAAGAGTATAGGGTCACGACTACAAGTTGTTCTTGTAATGATACTCCAATTAGGGTTGCCTTTTGCACATGCAACATTATTTGTGAATCAGTGAAAGAAAAGAAGGTATTATCATGAAAAAAAGGAAAAACATGAATGAGAAAAGAAAAGGTCTTGTCTATACTTCAATTTGATGATATGCCAAATCATCAAATTGATATTTTATGGTTAATAAATTGAGAATTTTATGAAATCCTCGTATACTAATGTTTCTCATTATGTGAGTTGTTACATTTTGGTTCTTGGATTTACTTTCAATAATTTCCGTACTTTAAAATAATATATGCTTATATATTTTTACAATAAAATAGGTTTAGTTCAAATGTTAAAATAATGAGAGTTGATCAAATTGCCATAAGTTCGGACCTTTTTCATACGTATTTTGACGGCCAAATACACACTTTCAATGCACATAAAATTTTCAGAAGTCGGACATTAACAAACTATTGGTTGTAAAAAAAAAAACAAACAAGAACATTGGTATTAGGGATGGAAATAGGTTAGGCCGAGTTAGACTTTGTAAGGCCTAAGCCTGGTCTGCCATATTTTTTTAAAGCTTAAGTCTGATCTGTGGCCTGTCATAAGCCTATTTTTTAGGTCTGAGTCTGTCCTTTTGAAAGCCTAATATGGTCTGCTAGCATATTTAAAAGCCTATATCTTATGAACATCTTTAAATAAGCAGTGTGATCTAAGTTTAAATGGACTGTCGAACTAATAGTTCAATTAGATTAAACTCTCTTTTGATAATCAACTCGAAGTTGTAGGGAATTCGACTATATATTGTATCATATTTCTATTCTAGTTTATAATAATACATTTATATATGCAGAAAATTAATGTATACTAATAAAGCTTAAATTATTGAAAAAATTTACAAATTTATATTTTAATTCAAAGTACAAAATGTAATATAATAATAAATAATATTATTAATATTACTTAAATAGGCCGGCCTAATAGGCTTTTTGAGAGGCCTGTGGCCTGGTCTTTTAAGCTAAATAGACTTTAAAAAAAAAGCATATGCCTTCTTGTGCTCGTGATTTTCGGGTATCAATCCATTGTTTGGTATTGAACCTTCAATCTTTGAACTTTCTACTTTTATTTTTGGGAAGGGAAAAAAGAGAGAAAAATCCCTAGAGATTGGATCCGGGGGTTGGTTTCGAAAAGGGAAGGTTTGACGCACCCTAAACGACTACGGTATTCCGTAGGAACCTCTTGGCTAAATTATCTTGTGTTAATTATTCGCTTATTTTGAAAATAAATGCCTAAGAGTCTAAGTGAAAGAATGGAGGGAGAAGAAGTAGGATTTTGTTATTTTTTATTTGATTTGGAAGGATTGAGTCCTTTGCCTACATACCCACAAGTGGGATCAAAACCAATGTAGTTCACTCTCAAAAAAATTGTTTTTGTGAGTTAGGTTAATTTTATAATTTTGAAAATAATTTTGAGAAGGGGAAAGAGGCCTCAAGGCATGAGAGAAAAATAAAGTGAGGTTGGTCAAATTTTAATTACAAGAAAATCAAGTCTAAAATGAAAGTTAAATTGATTAAATTTTTGATTAAGAAAATAAAAGGAAAAAAGGTACTTGGATTGAATTTTATAATTTTTGATTAAAAAAAAGGAAATTTTTGATTAAATTTTTGAATTTACTTGGATTAAATTTTATAATTTTTGATTAAAAAAAGGTATTTTTTGAGTTTTGCATATTTGATTTTTTTGGTAAAAAGATTTTTCTAAACTAAACGAGAATTAATAAACTAAGCGTAACGACGTAACGTTATAAAAAAAACGAGATATTTACAATGGATGTTGGATCCAAGTAAATTCTCAAGTTATGAAGATGAACCTAAAATTACTAGTAGTTTGATTTTAAAAAAATAATTTAAGTCCAATAATTAACCTATTTTTGTCCCTAATTCGTTTTTGTCCTCGATTGCGGTTTATGTCATAATGCGGAAAATAAATGTGATTTGTGTCGGTGCTACTTTTATTACATGAGCATTACATGGTCCCTAAATACATGCTAAATCTCCAAGAAACAAATAAATAGCAAGAAGCAAGAAAAATGCATGAATTAAATCACCATATAACCTATTATACTAAAACAAAATAAAAATGATAACAATTAAATATGGATGATATGATAAACAAAAACAATGCAAAATAATATAAACAAATAAAAACAGTAAAATAAACAATTAATACAAAGCAAAAATATTTTTAAAGGGAAAGAAAACAAAGAGAAAATAAATTTTTGAGAAAAATGGTGTAATAATGAAAAACAGTGGTGTATTTAGCAAAACAGTAAAAAAATATTGGCCTTAAACAAGAGAAACGGGTCAGTTCGGAAAACTGGGCCCTGGGTGGGTCGAACCGGTTCAAAATATGGGTCATGGGTTTGGCTCAGGCAGATTAGATCTGGACCGTCCGATGAATCAGGAGGTCCAGATTTAATCAAACATAAATTCATCACAGCTGTTGGATCATAGATCCAAGGGTTTAAAAAAACATCAAGTAAATACTAAAATATAAAATAACGCAACAATAAACGTGGACTGTCAGATCTGCGATCTGACGGTTCAAACGGACAAGTACAAAATAACTCGAAAAAAAACAAAACACAAGATCAAAAAACAGGTTCATCATTGGCCGTTGGATCTTAGATCCAACGATCTAGATCCTGAAGGTATATGGAATACCATGGATCCATGTGCACAGAAACATTAAAAAAAACAACACTATAAATTGGAAGTTTGTCCAAAAAAACACATAATACACAAAAAATTCTCTCTCTAAGTGGAACTTAGAGAGAGAAGCTCTCCCTTCTCTCTAAACTCAAACTCGTCGGAGAAGAAGAGTTAACGGCGGTCGGAAGCCGTTCGGCGGAATTTGTTTTACCCTTTTTTGAAAACTTTTCATGGATTCCGACTCCTTTTCTTCTTCTCTAACCGAATCTCAACTCAAAAATTCCAGAAACCAAACACAACTACATAGATCTAGCATTTAAACTCAAAAAATTTTAGAACAAAAAAAACATGGAGAAAGTCGCGACCATGGTTACCTCGGTTAGATTCGGAGGAAGAAACGCTAGAAGGACAACGGAACACCTCGAGGCACAAGAAAAATGTCCGATCTGGCCTGTGTATGTTCCGATCTGGACTCGCGGCTTCCTTTCCTTCCTTCTTCTTCCTCGGATCTGGCTTCCCTTTCTGCTTCAGTTTGGTTCTGTAATGATGTGGGTGTATTCCGAATCTATGGTGTTTGGAACTATGGATTTGTAAATGGGCGATGGAAATGTTGTTGTTAGCTTGTGAAAGGAAACGAAAATGGTGATGTTGTTAGGTATGGGTATGAACCGAAAATGGTTGTATGCGTTCTCTGTTCATATGAAATTCATTTATGGAAAAAGAGCATGTTCATGAGTGTTCCTCATGTTCATCCTGTGTTCTTGAGTTTTTGTGAGTTTTTTGTGGTTTGATCTAAAAATGAAGAGAGAGAAATAAGTTTTGTGTTTGTGAATTGATGGCTGCAGCTGTTAATGATTGCTCTGACTCTACTACAGTGCATTTAATACTATTTATACCTGAAATGTAGGGTTTCTCTGCTGCTGCAGAGAAAGGACAAAAATGCCCCTAAAGGGCTCTGGTACAAAGAGGACAACACATGGACCAAAAAAGACTTTTAAAAAAGAAAAGACTAAATAAATAAAAATAAAACGAAAATCAATTAAAAATAATAATAAAAAAACAATGTTTAAATAAATGACATTAAAATGAAATAAATACAAACGTCGCTTTCGGTAACCAAATGAGGTATTTTAAAATACCTCTTTGCCAAAATTTCGTTTGAGACGACGAAAATTACTCGACTTTCTAAAATACGAACACAACTTTTTAACTGATAAAGAACGACATAAAAATTTAAAATACGAACAAAAGGTTTTGAATATCTGAAAACGAAATAAAAAGAATTTAACTGCTTACAAAACAAAAAAGATATTTTAACCATCAACGGTACAAATAAAATGTTTTAAATACTTCAAAACGAATAAAAGAACGCGTAAAAAATAAAGTTAAGATTCTGGTTATTAAAATACGAATAAAACTTTAAAATACGAATAAAAAATTTTAACTGGTCAAAATTCGGGGTATGACACTTCTCTATCTAAGAAAAAAGTATGGCCTGGCCTGACTTGTCGTAGGCTAGGCTATAGGCCCCTGTAGGCTGCCCTGACCTATTCTCATCCCTAATAAGAAAGTCACAAATATTTGTACTTATAATTTTAATAAGAATCAAAATTTCATCAACCTACTCTACTCATGTCCACGCCACACCAAAACAACCTCCGATGACTTCAAAAACCATCATAGTCCCTTGGGCTTGTCTCAATGATACTACACCCACAAAGATCGCACCAACCAATCACCTAGAAAACCTTTGCACAATCCCTAAGTAACGTTTGCGACATTCTTATGAGCTAGCTACCAATACCTAGCCTAAAAGGAGATGAGTTTGCTTTCATTATCTCAGAGGTGGAGTACGAGCTTAGTTTAGAAGCATGGAAAAGCAATCTTCATGGCCGTGTCATTTTGCCAAAGGGTGCAACCCCTTTGACAGTTCATGTCTTGTGTGAGAAGCTAAATACAATTTGGAAAGGATTAGGAAGGTGGGGAGTCACATCTTTAGGTAAGGGATATTATGAATTTTCTTTTACTTCTATCGAAGATGCTAAAAGTGTAAGATCAATTGCATCTTGGGACCTAATCTTGGGTTACTCAAACTTTTTGCTTGGAGCAAGGACTTTATGCTGGTCTATATGGGAGGATATAATACATGCTAGAGGGGCGTGAAAAACGTTTTAAAAAATTTATCGAGTTTTTATCGAAAGCGTGTTTGAAAACAATTTGACAAATTGGATTTATGCTCGAAACGATAACTATAACAAAGAGATTAAGACAATGTAAAGCACAACAAGATTTAGTATTGAATTGAGAGATTCAAATGCTAAATCTTAATACAATCAATGATCAATAATCCTCCCGCAATATACAAAACAAAACGATTCTCAAACCAAACCTAAGAGCAATAAATCAAGCTACAGCTAATGAACACAAGGTATATGAATTTGATGAATTGAACTTTAATTGTATTCTAATGTGATCAATATTGAGTTAAAAAGAAAATTTAAAGAAAATTTGATTCAATGAATCAAAACTAGGTTAATTCTTAAAACTTAGATCACATTCAAATCAATAAGGTACAATTATCAAACATTCATATAATCAATATTAAACAAAGTAAAAGAGGAAGGGGAAGAGAAACAACACCAAAATTTATAATGGTTCTCCCTTTCGTCCTCACTTCGGGATACCTCCACTCTTCTTGATAGAAAACGTCTCTCTCAAAGATTTCCACTAAAATAGAAATTTGATTACAATTTTGTGATTACTAGAACTCTTTCAATTACCCTAATTTTCAATTTCTATGAAACCACAACCCCCAATCTTCAAGTACCCCTTGAAAATGGTGGTTATCTATGTTTTCAAATCCTCAATTACCCGTGCAACCCTTGATGCTCTTCCCTCGAACTCTTATTTTCTACGTCTGGTGGTTGAATCCCCTTGAACTTGGGAAGATTAGAATGAACCCCCAATACCCTTGGAGGTTGAATGAAATTACTCAATTCACTTTAGATAATTGATTCCCGATCAATATCCTAGAAAGAAATCAACTTAAAATCCCTATAGCACTCTAGCAATCTATGACTCAAAGACCATAATGATTTTTAGAAAAAGTGTTTAATCTGAAGAGCAAATGGAAAATGAGGTTTGGAGATTGTAGAGAAAATAAATGCAAATGGTTCAGTAGTTTGGGTGTTATGATAATATGATTATATATATAGAAAAGAGTGGCAAGTACAAAAATATGGCCAAAAACAACAAAATAAATCGAATCACTAAATGTGTGAATCGATTCAGACAGCTAAAAACAAGCAAGTTGAGCCAAGAAGGTTGATATTGTTTTAAGTTGATTTCTGTGCTCCATTAATTATGCTAGTTTTGGGTATGACAAAATTTGTGAAAATAAGTTGTTGATGTGCTAAAACTCATGATTTATTATATAGAAATAAGTGATTTTGAGATTTTAGCTTATTTATGTAAAATTCATGATATTGTTGATGATTATTGCTCAACCCATGTTCTAATTATGTGTCATATTATTGGGTATGTGTTCATGTTGAACTGCATGGAAGTGATTCTGTTAAATATGATGATTGGATTAAGTTATGGTGTTTTCATGAGTTTTGTGAGAAATGAGTAATAATCATGAAAGTTGTGATTTGATGAATTGGAGTACATGATTGAATTGATGAAGTTGGTTTATGTTGAGATGAATATAATTTGGTGTTGTTAACGTTATTATGTGAAAAATTGGGTTTTTTAAAGTGATAAATTAGAACTAACAATGGTCATGTTAATTGATGGTAAAAATAAGTGGAATTAAGTTGGTTAAGGTTAGTTTGATGTATAAGTGATTAGATGACATTAGTATAATGATTTGTGTGTGTGTTTCAGTTGATTTTGGAGCCTTGGAAAAGCTTAAAAGTTGAAAATTGGGTTTTGAAATAAGCTGAAAAACAACATTTTTGCTGTTTGAGAGGGGCACACTACCGTACATGTAGGGGACACAACCGTGCGTGTCCTCTCTGCCAGAATTACATTTTTTTTTTGCACTTTTGAGCTTTTCCACTCTTTTTTGTTTTGAACCGTGTTTCGGTGCAAACATGAAAGATGTAAGTATGGATGTTAGCTTTCTTTAGGCTTTGGTTTGACTCATTTGTCATTTTTAAAACTTGAGTTATGGTTAAAATACTATACATAGGTCATGTTACGCTTATCATTAATTTCAGCATAACTATGTTTAAGTGTACCCAAGAGGTATGGTTGGGTCTCAAACCCCGAAACTTGATTAATAGATATTTGATTAGTATGTGTAGGAGTAATTGACCTAAAATATGAGGGAGGTACACTTGACCTATGTGTAATGTGTAAAACTAGACGAACTTTGTGAAATAGGGAAAATAGAGGGACTTGGGGAAATGATGAATCATGTTATGCTAACTTGTAAATGATAATGATAAGTTGATGAATAGTAGTTGAATTGGTGATTGATATATGCATGATACATTGGTTTACTAGGTGTAAATGATTAATGTCTAAAATGCTATTTTTGCTAAATGAAGAGATGTTGCTTCCTTGACGTGGTAAATGTTTGATTATGATGTTGTACTGATGATGAAATTGATGATGATTATGGTGATGATGATGATTTTTAGTGATGAATATATATATATATATATATATATATATATATATATATATATATATGATGAGTACATGTATGTAAAGTGACGATGTTAATGATGATGAGATCTTGTATGAACGTATGCATTTAATGAGTCATATGTTTATGCATTCATGAGTCTTGATGGTAGGATATTTCAGTATCCAGTGGCGAGTGTTAGGATATTTCGGTATCCAGTACTGATGAAGGAATCAATCGGTAACAAACCTCCGACATCCAGAAACGGTACCACATGCATATAGAGTCGTGTCTAGAACATTGCATGCACATGAGTCTATGTGAAATGTCTCATACTTGATTATGTGATGTATGTTAATTATTTGAATTATCTGATTTGTGTGATTAAATATGGAGATGTGTACATGATTACGTTTGTTCTTTGGTGATACTTCTACACTTGTGATGATGGTGATTGATGAGTCAATAAATTAGTGTTTTTAATATATTATTTGAATCCATTATTTAGATTTTATTTGTTTTTATTTCCTTTTTTAGAACTATTTTACTTCAATTGCAAGTTATTTAATTTCAGGAACGAATATTCTAAAGATTGAGTCTTGGAGTAAATGAAAGGAGATTTGGAGCTGATTCGGGCTAAAAATACGAAGATTGAATGCAAAAATATGATGCCCCCAAGTCAGAAGCTTGGCACGATCCGTGCCACCAGCCACACGGCCGTGCCAACCCCCAGAGTCCCTTTTGTTGTTTTTCTGCTTGCCGGACAAACTGCCTATTAGTTTATTTTTGACCTAAAGCCCGTGGTTTCTTGTGCAACACTTTAGTGATTTATTTCTTAGGGCTTAAGTCATTGTTATACTATAAATAGAGCAGCCACCAAGCTTGTATAATCATCTTTTGTTCTTGGAATTCAATAGTGACAATTGTGTTCTCTTAATAAATGTTATTCTTTTTATTATTTTATTTTATGTTCTTTTCCTTATTCTCTTCTATGTCTACGATGAACATGAGTGAGTAGACTCTTCTTGTCTTGGGATTGTTGGATGAGTCTAATGACATAATCCTAATCAAACCAAGCCTCAAACCCTAATTTTATTTAAATCTACTTTCTAATCTAATTTCACCGTTTTTATAATGAATTAACAAGTATCAAACTCATAAAACGACAGCGGAGGAGAAGGGGAAATACCAATGGTTCCTAATGCCATACAATTTCAATTTGATGTTAATTTTGTGGAAGCAGATAAACATCTTGTTATTTTACTTTCGAGCACATTCATAAAATTTGTTGAGCAGCGCCTAAATCCATAAATGAGAGCATCCATTTTTAGTCCCCGACTTATGGAGTTAATAATATGGTTCCTTGCAAGGTGGTATAGCACATATCTATTCCGATGGGATTGGAGAAAAAATATTAGATTCATGTCATCATTATGTGCATAGTTCAAAAAAGGTGTTGCTTAGTTTCTTTGGAGAGCATAACCAAGGGAGAATTATTGTTAGTATATCTTAAGCAAAGAGGACTGTCCAGATTGAATTACCACCTGCTTTATACTTTGACTTTTTTTAGAGATAGATGTGGTATGCTTACATAAAGATTCCCATTGATTTGCTTTTTTTTTTTTTTTTTTTTTTGGGTTTTTGTTTAGTCCCCTCTCTTGTATAATTTTTTCCATTTTTTAAATAAAATTTTCAGATTGGTGGCATAAGACGGAGGTTCTTCGAGGTGTCAACTTAGTTGGAAGAGTAAATACTAAGTAATAAAACTTTGAGATAATGTAGTGTGAATAAAAAAGAAAGAAAGTGGGGTCCCAAGTAAAATAGAGCACACACATTAATAGTGTTTAAATTGTGATATTTAATTTTTAAATACCTTACTATCTATACAATATATAAAGAAAAAGGCTTCATATACATAAGTTTGGGCTTGTTTTTTCATTATCTATTTTACCATTCATTTAAACTATTTTATTTACTATTTTATCTTTTATGTTCTGAACCGGCCAAAGATTTGGGCTTAATTGCTTAGGTCATTAACAAACCAAGCTTAAATGCTGCATTCGGTAATTTATTCCCAACACACCCCTTTTTCGCGGGGGAGGGGGGGGGGGGGGGGGCTGGGAACAACTGAGACATGTTCAAACGAACAGTAACGTCTCTTTCTCACGTTCCTGCGAATATCTCTCCGATGGTTACACTTATCGCGATTTCATAACCGCGGACCCACGTGTGCCATTACAACGGCTCTGCATTCACCCACCTTTATAAATAGGAGGGTCCTCACAGCCTCCAAGGTAGAATGTTTTTTCACTCTGAAATCCTCCCATTTTGAACCTCTACTGACTTGAGCGTCGGAGTGTCTGCAGGTACACACCAACCATTTGGTCCAACGCTCACCGAAGTACATTCACCAACATGAACCACCTCATTAAAGAAAGCACCGACAACCTCCTTCTAATCAGGTACGATCATATAAATAATATTATTTTAAATTTTAATTAAAAAAAATTAAATTCCATTAAAATAAAATAGGAAATATCCCATTACAATAGGAACAATATTTTTTTTTGCAGGGGCAACAATAGGAACAATATTATTTACTAAGGGGATTGAGATTTTGGGATGAATTTTTTATAAATCGAATTACAACCTTAAACAAATTTACCTATATTAATGTTATATTGTTGGTGGTATTAAAAAAGATAAAGATTTATATTACATTTTTTAAATTATTGTTGTTTTTGAAAAATATAAACATAATTTTTTGGTTTTGTTATAACTTGAATGTCACAAACATTTGTACTTAAAATTTTAATAAGAATCAAAATTTCATCAACCTACCCATGTCCACACCACACAAAAACAACGTCTAATGCATGTTTTGAGAAAATGACGACGTAATATCTTGAACTCTTTTGATTAATTGATTTATTTAGATTAAATATTGCTTGTGGGATTCAAGGGTGTTATAATGGTGATGAACTAACTCATAAGTCCAAGTCCATTGCTCTGACCTATCAAGGAAAATCAACCAAAGTTCTTAAATCTATTGAGCCAGAGGAAGAGAATTCAGATGAAGGATCTTGAGGAAATGGCTTACTTTACTAAGAGGTTTGAGCATCTGACGAGGAAGAAGAGATTTCTAGGTAGAAGCAATGGTTCCAAAAGATCAGTATTTAAGACCAAGGGTGAAGACCAGGATGGCTGACATGTTTCATAAATTTAAAATTGTGTATTGATATAATTAATAAAAATAATTAAATACGAATAGTATTATATTTATTTTGTTTTTATATTATTTAATTGTGAAAAATGGTGTTCTAGATGATATGTATTTTGTTTATGGTTGTAGATGACATCCATATTCGATTTACACTTAATATTTACTATCAGTATTTTTTAAAGAATTCTTTATTATCAGTCTTATAATATTATTTTTTTTGAAGGAAATCAGTCTTATAATATTATTAACTCTTTTTTGAAAGGTATAATATTATTAACCAGTATCGGTAATTCAATTTAGTCAAAAGAAATCTATTAGTAAGTCAACTTTATTCACTTAATAATTGAAAAAAATAATATCAACATCAACTTTATTCACTTAATAATTGAAAAAAAAAAAAATATCAACGAATGTTGATATAAAATTGTCCACACATCATTTGAATTTTAAAATAAACTCAATAAATTTCCTCAAAAAATTAAAATAAAATAAACTCAATAAATAAATAAAAATTAAAAATATTTTTACGAATTAATAAATAAATACTTTTATAACATGTGAATTTCACATTTTGCACAAATTGTAAAAAATTGATTGGCGGCATAGGATGGAGGTTCTACGGGGTGCCAATTTAGTTGTGATGTCGTTATTTTTTCTTGATGTCTGTCATTTCTCTTGGCTTATTAAAATAAAAATAAAAATTGGGGACGAGAAATATATTACTAATGCCAGTGAAATAATGACAATTTCACAACAATATAAGTTAGAATCCAAATTATATCCTTTTACGTTAAAAATTGGAGGTCTTACTATTGAGCTGACACTTCTTGAACAATTACGAACACAAATTTTATTTATATTAAAGATCCGAATAAGTAAACCTATTGATAACTGAAAAAGAATTACTCACGTCGTATCATATTATGTGTGCCCTTTAAGATGTTTGAACCTTTTAAAAAATGATTATTTTAATATTTTCACACTAAAATATTATCATTATTCATTTATTATTTATACACCATATGCTCATAACTACTTTAATAAATAACGGTAATATATATTGATAAAAATATATTAATGATTTTATCATATGACAATTCTGTTGTAAATTCGTTGTGAAAAACACACCAATAAAAAAACTTGATGCGTGGAGCAAATTAAAACCAAGCAATCAAATCAAACGGGTGACAATTAATTCAAGCAAAAATAAACAACAAGAGATTAAGGAAGAAGGAGAACACAAGAATCTGTTTACCCTGTTCGGTCTAATGATGACCTACTCTGGGGGAGAGAGCAGCTCTCTGTTCCACTATAATGATATGAGTTTCTTTACAAAGAGATATTGAGGGTTACAAGAATCAGTCTTCAAACCTAATTATACCCAAGTCTCAATCTCTTCCCGTGATCAAGAGACTCAATCCTAACAATGTTTTGTTCAAGGTGAATCAAAACAATCCCAACCTAGTGTTTGTTGCCAAGAGAAATTCTCTATAAACCCTAGTTTGTATGTTGGCTTCTAAACCATGTTTTCTACACACTTTTTCATCTGATACAAGGTTTATATTTATAGTAAACTTAACCCTTAAAATATGGAACAAATCTGCACTAAAAATACGTTTCCGTTTTTCGCCTTCAATGTCCCATCGTGCCACATTACGATTCCATTGTGGCACGATTTTTCCAATGAGAGTCTTCATGAATTTTTTCAACAATCGTGGCACGTTGCTTCTGAATTGTGGCACGATTTCTCCATAACCTGATTGTTAAGTTAACTCTCACAATTCTCCACCTTGACTTCAAAATCAGTGATGATGTCAATTAAACCATCAATCACCTTGCTGCTATCTCCAACCTTCATCTATGCTTCAATGAAGTTAATCAAGTCCAAACAATGCTTGAACCTTGATCTCGCTAATGATTTGGTGAACATGTTTGCTGGATTTTCTTCTGATGCCACTTTCTCCACCATGATCTCCTTTGTCTCAATCATGTCTCTAACAAAGTGCAAACGAATGTCAATGTGTTTTTGTTCTTTCATGATATACCTGATGATTAGCCAAATGAATGGCACTTTGGCAATCACAATGTATCTTCACAAACCCTTGACTAATCTCCATTTCTCCAATCATACCTTTCAATCATATGGCTTCCTTGACCCCTTCAACAAGGGCAATGTACTCTGCTTGAGTTGTTGAAAGAGCTACAACTGATTGTTGATTTGCCTTCCATGTTACTGCTGTACCGAACAATGTAAACACAAATCCTGACAAGGATTTTCTAGTGTCTACATTACCTGCATAGTTCGCATCCACATATCCCTCCAAAAGATCTCTTCCTGGTTGGGACCTTGTATATTTCAGACCACCTTTCAAAGTCCCATTCAAATATCTCAGAACCCACTTCAAAGCTTGCCAATGTACTTGACCCGGATTTGCCATAAACCGACTTATCACACTTATTGCATAGGATAAGTCCAGTCTACTACAAACCATACCATACATGATGCTTCCAACCCCACTTACATACAGAGTACTCTCCATCTTTCTTTTCTCTTCATCAGATTGAGGACACTACTTTATTGACAACTTTGTGGTATGACCAAGAGGAGTGCCAACAACCTTAGAATCTTTCATTTTGAAACGCTCCACCACTTTCCTCAAGTACCCCTGCTGAGATAAGAACATCTCACCTTTGTTTCGGTCCCTCATGATATCCATACCAAGTATCCTCTTTCCATTACCAAGATCCTTCATCTCAAATTCATCATTCAATCTTTCCTTTAGCTTATAAATCTCTCGCATGTCAGAACTTGCAATAAGAATATCATCTACATAAAGGAGAAGGTAGAGAATGACTTTCTCATTTCTTCTCATCATGTACACACAACTATCAAAGTTGCTTCTCACAAAACCAGCCTTTACTAAGAACTCATCAAACCGACAATACCACTGTCTTGGACTTTGCTTCAATCCATACAAATATTTATTCAACAAACATACTTTTGAATTATCTTCTACGAAACCTTCTAGTTGTTGCATATAGATAGTTTCTTCCAACTCTCCATGTAGAAATGTGGTCTTCACATCCATCTGTTCTAACTCAAGATCATACATGTTAACAATCACCATAAGTACCCTTATAGTACAATGTTTTACACCGGTGAAAAGATTTCATTGTAACCAATCCCTTCCACCTGAGTAAAACCCTTTGCTACAAGTCTTGCCTTATACCTTGGTGTTTCGACCCCTGGTATTCTTTCTTTCTTCTTAAACACCCACTTGCTTCACACTACCCTTTGATTCTTAGGTAATGAAACAAGTTTCCAAGTCTGGTTCTTTTTCAATGAAAGTATTTCCTCATTCATTGCCTTCAGCCAGTCATTGCTTTCGTTGCTTTCTAATGCTTCCCTGAAGTTCTTTCGTTCCGAGTCGTGCACTTCTTCAGCTGCATTCAAAGCATAACATATAAGGTTAGCATAACCGTATGTTTCGGGTGGATTAATTTGTCGACTTGGCGTATCTCTTGCTAGCTGATAGTCAGGATTAATTATTTCTTGGCCTTCACTCTCATCAGGCACTGGAGTTTGATCCTCCCCTTCCCTTTCATCAGTGGTAGGCTCCACCTCAAACTGGATTTTTTTTACCCCCATTTTTGAGCTTGTTTCCATGTCTTTACACTTCATCCCCATACGGGTCTTATCAAAAGTAACATCCCTGCTTATAATAAATTTTGATCCTCTAGGTTCCATTTTCCACAGTTTGTAACCTTTCACACCTTCATGATAACCAATGAAAACACACTTCACATTTCTAGCATCAAGTTTGTCCTGTTTGACTTGAGAAAATGCTAAAGCTCTGAAGACTTTCAAATTAGAGTAGTCTGCCAGTCTCCCACTCCAAACCTCCATAGGTGTCTTGAGATCTATCCATGTTGATGGACATCTGTTAATCAAATATGTTGCAGTACTAACAACTTCTCCCCATAAACTCTTGGACAATCCATCTCCCAACAACATACACCTTACACGCTCCAACAAGGTCATATTCATTCTTTCAGCTAGACCATTCTGTTGAGCTGTGTATGCCACGGTTTTATGCCTCTTTATACCTCTTTTCCTGCAAAACTCATTAAAATGCTCTGAAACAAACTCCAGGCCATTGTCAGTTCTCAACACTTTCAGTTTAGTTCCAATCTGATTTTCTACAAGTGTATGCCATTCTTTAAATTTTTCAAAAGTGTCACTTTTATTCTTCACAATGTACACCCATACCCTTCTAGAATACTCATCAATGATAGACATGAAATATGAACCTCCCCCATGAGTTTTAACTGATGTTGGACTCCAAAGGTCTGAATGAACAAACTCAAAAGGCCTACTAGATTTATGCACACCTGATGAGCAAAACCGCAAGTGCACGGTTTTACCGAAGTAGTAAAAATAGAGTATCGTTCCGACAGGGAGTTATGAATTTAATTAACTTTTAACAATGATTAGAATGAAAGTTTTAGAAGTTATAAA
>Ga0228710_1002897_pt1 | contig 27261 bp, 22 predicted proteins | sample MedpolnodulmetaG_FD_177995 | JGI IMG/M metagenome (GOLD analysis project Ga0228710, IMG submission 177995) | Root nodule microbial communities from Medicago polymorpha collected in Santa Monica, California, United States - pink nodules | ecosystem: Host-associated > Plants > Roots > Nodule... | reverse complement strand
TTATTTAATTGTGAAAATAGAGAGACGCGGTCCACCGTAAGGTACGGTGTATTTAAGTGATTGACTTGATGACCACACAAGTGGTTCTATAAATAGAACACTTGTGCTGAAACATTTTGTTGGTTAATAGCTTAACCTAATTCACAAGAGTAAACCTAGCCGCCGCTCTCTAAACCCAATCTCTCTAAATCTCCGTTGGAATTGGCTAGCACCGGTCATCGGAGAAGTTCTGTTCGTGTGGACTGAGTAGAGGCATCGCTGCTTTGCTTTGCTCGTGATCAGAAAGATTTCTGCTACAAAGGTTCTGCTCTTCAAGAGGTAAACACATGAATCTTAAAGTGTTTAAGTTTCTGTTTGATTTGTGATTAATGATTTAATAAAGATCTGTTTTCAATGGGATTTGTTCCGCTAAAGAGGATTAAAATTCTGAAAAACCCCTCTTAAAATCCCTTCAGTTTCTCCAACACCAAGCATACCATACTCCTGTAACAAACAAAATAACGGAAGTACCATTTTTCATCTCATGAAGCCAAACCTTGACATCAATTTCAGAGAAAAATTATTATAGCTCCCCATATTCAAGCGGAGCCAAAACTCTCTAGAGTGCGGGCAATCACGTAAACAGTGAAGAATATCTTCTATGGGTGAAGAGCAACGGGTGCAGCTTGGAGAAACTATCATGTTGCAATGATGCCGACGAGCATCAATAGGGAGAACATTACAAAAACAAAGCCATAAAAAGTGTTGGGGTTTTGCTGGTACTTTAAGGCGTCAAAGCTAATTCATGTTACAATTCACATTCCAATCTCTATTTTGTTGCAGAAGCCGATGGTATCCACTCGAGCAAGTATATTCACCTTTCTTTGCATGCCTCCAAGTCCACGCATCTTGAAGTCGTACATCCAAGTTATTAGGAGCTGGAAGCTGATGAATATAATGAACAGTATCGGTTGGTATCATAGTGGCCAGACCTTGCAAGTTCCACCTACCATTCTCCCACACATCCTTCAAACACATAACTGAATCATTGATGTTAACAAATGAGACCAATTGACAGAGGGAACTGAGTTGTGTCCAGTCAATATTTGAAATCGACGAGTCTTCTGAGCCTACGCGAAAACTACACTCGGCATCAAAATTTGTAAGGGCATGTTGAATACCGCGCCAAGTGATTGAGGGTTTATCATGTTTCTTGTTCATCCATAAAAACGTGTTGCCCGTGTATTTATGAGAAAGAACTTTCACCCACAATTTATCTTTATTATGAAGCATGTTTCACACTAAATTACCAAGCAGAGCTAAATTAGTAAGTCTAGCTTCATGAATACGTAGGCCACCAAAGCGTTTAGGGGTTGTGACCATATTCCAATAATATGATTCCAAGTTCGAGAGAGCCCATCACCCCCCAAAGAAAACTCATTGCCATCTTATCTAACCTGTTGCAAACATAAGTAGAAAGATAGTGAAGTTGCATGGTATAAACGGGAATTACTCTTGTGACAGACTTCACTAAGCAGGCTCGTCCTGCTTTATTCAAGATATTTCCTTTCCAAGTAGCTAGCCTTTTTGACACTTTGTCAACAACGTCATTATATACATTTCGAGAAACTCGACCCTTGACAAGAGGAAAACCAAGGTAATGTCCCAAATCCGCCACAAATTTAATAGTTGAAATATCTTGTATCTCACATTTTCTTTCCCCTTGAATCATCCTAGAACACATAGCTTTGAATTTTAAGGTATCAATCTTTAATTCCGAAGCTGAACAAAACTCCTCCAAGGTATCCATAACCACTTTGACATGTTTAGTACTCGCTTCACAAAACAACATAATATCATCAACAAAAAGAATATGAGATAATTTTGGCTCACCCTTAGATACCTGTATAGGTTTCCATATTCCCCTTAGGACTTTCTGTTGAATACTGAGAGAAAATTTCTCCATACAAGGAACAAACAAGTAAGGGGATAAAGGATTACCTTGGCGTATACCTCTAGATGAAGTAAAATGATCCGTTTTGGCATCATTCCAAAGAACACTCAAATTGCTAGATCGGACACAACTCATGATGAGAGATATAGTTGTCGGGGGAATCTAAAATCATGGAGAGTGAGTTCTAAGAAGTCCCAATTAAGCCTATCATATGCTTTTTCAAGATCAACTTTGAATGCAATAGAGCCTTTTTTTGCACGAGAATGATATATGAAATGAACAACCTCCTGGGCCAGGAAGGCGTTATCAGTATTACCTCTACAGGGGATGAAGCTACTTTGAAGAGGGCTTATTAGGTCAACAAGAAACAGTCGCAAGCGACTAACCAAATTTAATTGTCCTAATTCTCAAGGAGAGTAATCCCCAAAGATTAAAGAATTTTAGATCCATCAATCTTTCTAATGTCATTTTTAAGGTAATAACAGAAACAATTTTCTTAATTTAAAAACAATTATATATTCCTTTCTCGTTGCCTTGTTTCTTGAGCTTTTGCATGCTTTGTTTTTTTTTTCCACTCCATGTTTTCCGTTTTTTTTTCTCACAAGTTTCCAGTTTTTTTCTACACTCCAAAAAATGTTTCCACCGAATTAAAGATTTGTTTTTTAACAATAATAATAATAACAGATTAGTGTCTTCATGATTAGCAATTGATAAACTCGAATTTTTCATTGAAATTGGTGTTTTATGATTAGCAATTGGTAGTTGGGAACTAAGTGAAAATAGTATTAAAAGCTTCCGTAATTTTCAGTAATGATGGTATAAAAAAAAAAAAACAGCTACAGCAATACTATAACTCAAGTCCTTTATAAAAATAACTAACACTTAGGATAGGGTGAAGACAACCAGAGAAAAATTAATTAGTTGAAGCATGTCCATTCTTACCTGCAGTAGGGAGCACTCCAGAATTTGCAGCCTGAAAACAAAACCAAAAATTAGACGAAGGCATTCCAGGTGTTCCACCAAACAATGAAACAGCAACCAATAACTAGGAAGTGTTCACTATTGTTCCCTATTATGAAAAGTATTTTACTCACATCATCCTCATCAGTGGAACTGAAATGGTGAAACATATATATATCAATGAGCAGCTCGACATAATTTCAGGGTCAAGATCCCAAACCCGCTCTATAATAACACACGCATCTTCCAGATTCCTCAATATGTCCCCAACAATGAAAAGCAAACCAAAAAAAACTTCATTAGTTTTCACGGTTTTTGCCAAAGCTTCACCATTTTTTTTTGTTTAAACTAATTAAAGGAGAGTTACAAAATTACCCTTACATTTAACATTGATTTGAATAGTAGTAAGGGGATATTTTAGTCAAAACCAAGTGGGAGTAAGCAGCATACTCCACTCTTGTTGCGAAAACCTTATAAGCTGCTTGCGAATTTGAGCGTTCACACACAAAGATAAAACAGTAAGTACCGGACGGAGTACAACATAAGGCAGGACAACACTAGACAAATTGTTTATGGCATTGAGTAATTTTTTGTTTTATACGATTTTTGGGGGATAAAATGCGATTTTGGTATTTTAGACAACTTCTACGTGGGACAAAAAGTTGTGATGTGGTTTGGTGAGGGACAAAAATGAGTTTTTGTCCTGTCCCTTGCCTCTAGTTTGTCCCGTACCTGAAATAGTTTTACAAATCAAACACTAGACAACTAGAGTTGTTCTGTCCTATTCTGTCCTTCATTTTTTAGTAAATCAAACGCACCATAAAATGTATATCTTTTATGGTCTTGTTAACGAGTGCCCCGAGACACTCTTTAAGTATTTTAAAATAAGTAATTATTTTCTTAAAAAGTCAAATATTTCGATTTACAATGCATTGATTACACATATATATTTTCATTAATACTTGCTATTTATAGTCCTTAAAGAGTGCTCCAGAGACACTCGTTAACATTTCGCTATCTTATTTAATTCTTTTATCTTTTTAACATTTTTTAAATATGTGAGTGTCTAAATAAAATGTTCAAATACTTAGTGATAAAAAAACTTGATATATTCTATATTTAGAGGGTATGTATGTATGGTAAAGCAACACTCCAATGTCCTCACGCCCGTTTGTTTTGTTGCTTACTTTCCTAAATTTAGTAGCAAATTGAATATAAAAATTAAGAATGTGAAAATCTTTGGGGTAGACCAATATATATAAAAGAAGTGAGAGTGCTGGAAATGATCTTTTCTTAGATGAAATGAATAATAACCATTGAAACTCTTATACACAAATAGATTGGCCGAAATTTGAACATCGATCACATCGTTCGACTTAACAATTTTTTATATTTTTATTAGTTGAACTAAGATTTATGAACATAAACAATTTTTTTACAATGCTCACTATAATATTTTTTTTCTATAAATGAGTCGCATTAATAAGTCTTTGTCATTATATTTTAACAACACATATTTATTTTGAAAGAATTTACTTTCTTGTCCTAAATTATAAGTCTTTGAAAAATATTTGTTCCAAATTATAAGTCATTTTACAATACCAATAAATCGTTAATGTTACTTACCTATTATCCTCTTAGCTATCTATTATTCTCTTATATCAATTTTTAGTTTTATATTATTCATATCATTAATGAATGATACTCTTGTCAAATACTTCATCCATCCTAATTTATAAGAAAAAACACCAATTCACACTTATTAAGAAAACTAAGACAGTAATTTGAGGCATAATTTTTTTGTGTTCTTATTAAAATAAATTTCATAAAAAATGTAAAAACAATTCTAATTATAGAGAAATTACAAGGATTGCATGCAAATCTTGTGGACCTTAGATAACTTTTAATCAAGACATTATTCTTTATTTTCCACGTGGAAACTAACTGCCTCAAACACGTGCTGCACGTGATTTTGCCGCGAAAACCAAACAACCCACCCCTCTGTTTCATTTTTTCATCACAAAAAAAGATCCAAATGCTTTCACTGACCCAAACCCGATTAATAGTACCTTCAATTATCCCACATTGTGATCCAATTCATCGGAGAAACGATTCTCAAAGCATTTCGTTCTATCCGAACCAAACACCCCGAAGCTAAGGTATGGAATCAATCCTAGCAAGAGCATTGGAATACACGCTCAAATACTGGCTCAAATCATTCACCAGAGATCAGTTCAAATTGCAGGGTCGCACCGTTCAGCTTTCTAATTTAGGTCATTTTCCCTTCAAATCTCATAATTACGGTTAATCATCACAATCATTACTTTCTTTTTTAACATTTGAATTTGAATTTGAATTTCATATATACAGATATAAACGGTGATGCATTGCATTCCAGCGTTGGATTTCCGCCTGCACTCAATGTCACCACCGCCAAAGTCGGAAAATTGGAAATCAAGGTTCGGATATACAATTCTTATAATTGCATGTAAAATGCGTGTAAAAAGTTGTTGTTTTTCGCGTCTAATCAAATAACTTACATTCTTGTAATCTAAGCAGTTACTCCCTCTATAATGAAATATAAGCAAAAATGTAATTTTAGTACATGTCGGCTAAATTATATATTTATAACTATAGTTTTTTGTACTTTTTCCTCCTATGTTTATTTTACGGCGTTATTGTCTTTTTTAGTAATAATTGTAATTTACAAGTATGCATCCACATTCTGCATTTTCTTTGAGTTCTTTGAAATTTGGAAGCAAAATTGGAGACAGATGATATATTTTTAATTATTATTGGTAAAATAAAGTAAACCAAACTCCATCTTTATATTTCCTTGTTAGGCATTTTGCTTTTTTATTTGTTTTATTGAAGATTTTATTGTTTTTGATTGAGTACAGTTTGTTTTTGTAGCTACCGTCGGTGAGCAATGTACAGATAGAGCCAATCATTGTGCAAATTGATAGGCTTGATTTGGTTCTTGAGGAGAATTCTGATTTTACACCACCCGAGACTCCAACCAGGTAGTGAAATCAGTCTCTTGCTGATTACTGGGTGTGAGGGAATTTGCTATAGAGTGATGGTTTTGATGCCAGCTGTTAAAGCTTTTGAATCCTTGTTTCTTTCACTGTTGTATGCAGTTCCACACCTTCAAGTGCTTCTGCCAAGGGTAGCGGGTACGGTTTCGCTGATAAGGTTGTTTGACTGTCATTTCTAAGCCTAAATTGATGTGTATGTGACATTCATATTCTGCTAACTATATGGTGGTTGTAGTAAAATTTAACAAATGAAATAGGGGAAAAGAAAAGAAAAAACTCTTTGTGATACAGTTTATTGGGGCAGGAATCAAATTATTCACTTTATGCTGTTATGGGACTTTGTCATTCCCCACCTCTTTTCCTTTTGTAAATGTAGTTGCCAGTTATTTTCAGGAGAATTTTAAGTAACATGAAAATAAAAATGTAGGCAGAGTTTGACGAGATCTAACATCTACTATAGATAGGATCAAAACAGTCCTTAAAAGGCTTGAGCAATCATCACCTCTGGAGCTAGCTTTTGAGGTAGCATCAGACCTACCCAAAATTCTAAGATGTTATAAGATCCTATTCTATATCTGTTGAATTTGTCCACACTATAGAGTTCTAATCCTAGGCTTGAGGGACTGTTGTTATTGGGCCATGTGCATTTATTCATGCTCTAGATGTCTAGTCTTGGGCATGAGGAGGTATGTTGAGACCCCAAACCGACTAGAGATATGACCAAAATAATTTTTATAATTTATGGAACAGCTTTAAAGATTAGTAGTTTCTTTCGTATACCAGTCATTTTCCATAATGAACAACTTCAGGGAAGAATAGGATAAGTATTAGTAGTTACGTCCATAAACCACTCATTTCCTATTGATACAGAAATTTAAATTGAATATTACTCATTTCTACTGACTGTGGGCAACCTTCAGATTGCAGATGGAATGACTATACAGATTCATACAGTTAATCTATTACTTGAAACTCATGGTAGTGCTCGTCTCCAAGGGGCAGCAACATGGTAATTTCGTCTTACAAGTGCTCTGGTTTTTCATTCCTCATTTTATTCGTGTTCTACAATCATTGTCGGTTGTTATGGATCTCAACGAATTTAAAATTAATATTTCTGTATTAGTATGTCATTCTCATCAGGTGTCAGCTCAATGTAAGAGTCTGACCTTGTAAACCTCAAGAGATGTGGTTCAAATCCCCTTCGGGACGGTTGTAAAATGACAATTAATGTCACTTTAATCAATAATAATTTTCCCTTTCCCCAATTTTTTTTTAAAAAATATTTTGTTGGAGTTGGTGCAATGTAATAATATCTTGGCTTAAATGCACTTTTGGCCCCCTATGTTTGTCATGGTAACAATTTTAACCCCTTATTAAAAAAAAAAACTTTCCATGCCCTTAACTTCAGCCCCTTTTGTAACTCATAGGCCCCATTTGATTTTGACTTGGTCAAAGGTCACTGTGTAATTTAAAATAAAAAATAACAAAAAAAGAAATTAGAAATAAATAATAGCCTTATGATTAAAAATCGGTGATCAAGATTAAAAGAACTCACATGCTCCCTCTCTTACCTAATTTTCCATCCTCCACTCATTACTACTTCATTTTCTCTTTCTCAACAACACAAACCCAGAAAAGTCAAGCTCCATCACTATCACCTTCATATCATTAACACATACCCAGAAACTAGAAAACTCCATTACCTTCATATCCATCGACACAAACCCAAAAAAACCTAGAACAAGGACAAGAACATCATCTTCATAACTCATCACCCCAAGAAACTCAAACCCTTCAATTCTAAACCCAAATTCATCAACTAATCAAACCCAAAAAACTCAAAGGTGCGGATAAATACTCATGGTGAGTGGCTTGTGGTAAATCGTAAAAAGAAGAAAACTCCACCAATTACAGTGAAGAACAAATAGATTGGACAATTAATTAGAAACTCTAAAAACGTGGGTGCATTCAAGTCTGCAATTAAAGGAGGAATTAAGTCAAATAATAAAGGAAAGAATAATAATTATGAAGAAGGAAGGGATAAGGCACAAATCATGGCTGATGGAGGAAGTGAGAAACCACAAAAAACGTGATGTAGAACCACAATAGCAGAATTTTATGGAACACCGCACCAGAGTTCTACTCAACCGCGCCAGTGTTCTCAACATTCCATTATTTTTTGTTTGAAATTGATTTTTCTGATCTAGATTTGGATGAAAAATAGAGGAAGAAAGAGAAGCGATGGAAGAGGTGACGGTGGCCATGTTTTACATTAAGGGTGAGCCTTTAGTGAAGGGAAGTGGCGGTGGATAGGCATGGTGGTGGTGGAATTTCTCTGTGAAGATGATGTGAGGACAAGAGAATAGAAGAAGAAATGGGGTTTATTAGAAAGAAGGGGCACAATTACACTTATATTGAGTCTTTTAATCTTGACCATTGATTTAATCCTAAGGCTATTAATTATTCTTATCATTCTTTCCCATTTAAATTTAATTCAATAATAGTCGTTGACCAGGTCAAAATTACAGAGGCCTATGAGTTGCAAAATGGGGTGAAGTTAGGGGGCTGGAAAATGGTTTTTTTTATAAATATGGGGCCAAAATTGCTACCATGACAAACATAGGGGGCCAAAAGTGCATTTAAGCCAAAACTAATATCTTTTAGCATAAACCCAGTGAATTATACAGACATGTTTGATTCAAACTGTGTCATAAGTTTTTCCCTGAAATCTATTTGTAAACATCTCTGTTCCATGTCTCTAATTGTAGGGCACCACCCATGGCGTCTATAACCATACACAACCTTTTGCTGTATACCACAAATGAAAGCTGGCAGGTAATTGTGTTGAGACTCATTTTTATGATATAATTCTTAATACTTCTGGTGTATAAAGTCTATTTTCCCCCACCACCTTTTTTTCAGGTTGTAAATCTTAAGGAGGCGCGGGATTTCTCATCTAATAAGAAGTATATTTATGTCTTCAAAGTACTATACAACCTTTCATTTTATTTTCTTGTTTGTATACAGCATGCATTGTGTTGATTTGATTGTCGTCATATATCACGTTTCCATATTATGTCTCTCCTTTCATCATAATATGACCTTTCATCAGAATGTTTCCTTTCTGTTATATCTTTTCAAATCGAGCATGCTATGTTGCTTACATTTGTATTACCCCAAAATAATTTAAACTTTTTCTCTCTTCAGAAATTGGAATGGGAATCATTATCTATTGATCTTTTGCCTCATCCTGACATGTTCACGGATGCTACTTCAGGCAGCTCTCAAGTAGGTTCAAACCTGAGAGATGATGATGGTGCAAAGAGAGTATTCTTTGGAGGCGAACGTTTTATAGAAGGAATATCAGGAGAAGCACATGTAATGAATACAGTTCCTTCAATTAGTTGTATAATATCCTGTTTTTGTCTATAATTTTATGTGTCACGACTCATGAAATATAATTTTACCTTTATATTTATCAGATCACTGTTCAGAGAACTGAATTGAACAGTCCACTTGGGCTCGAGGTTCAGTTACATGTCACAGAAGCCGTTTGCCCTGCATTAAGTGAACCAGGTCAGTAAAGGAGCTTGTTAGACTTCTAATGTCCTATATAAGGCACAGATGTAACCAGAGGTTGATGCAATATATGAACAGGGCTACGTGCACTTCTCCGCTTTATGACAGGAATATATGTTTGTCTAAACAGGGGAAATGTAGATTTCAAGGCCCAGCAGGTTCTTTCCCTCCTCTGACATAATAATTTTTCACAAGTTTGTTAAGGTTAAAACTACTAAAATATCATTATATCATTCTGAGTCTGTTGTTTTTGAATTAATCATGATAGCAATCTACTGAAGCTGCTGGGCGTTCTCTTGTGTCAATTGTTGTGGACCATATATTTCTGTGCATTAAAGATTCTGGTATATCTTTATCTTTAACTGATTTAAATATCCATTAATTATTATTTAATATTCTAGAAATATTTGCTTTATTGATTGATGATATATTCATTACAACTTTATTTATGTTTTTCTTCTTTGTTCTTAGTACATCTTAAATAGAATAAGAAACAGAGGGAGACATGTCCCTTATTTAAAAGAATCAGAACCCTAAGAAATAAAGAAGGGCAAGATAAACCTCATGATTAAGGATTTGACTAATCCTTACATTAATTCTAGGATTTTAATTTCCTAATTTATTTAAACCCATAGATTCAAGCATTCTTAATTTATCTACACTCCCCCTCAAGTTGGTGTAAACATGTGTATCATACCCAACTTGGTAACTTGGTGTTCAAACAGTTGGCCCTTGGTTAGAACATCTGCAATCTGTTGGGTGGTTGGAACAAATGGAATGCATACCACTCTCTCTTCAAGCTTCTCCTTGATAAATTTTTTGTTCATCTAAACATGTTCTGTACGGTCATGCAAAGTCTGGATTATGAACTATATTTATTGCAGCCTTGTTGTCGCAATATGGCTGCAAAGGAAGAGTTACAGTTTTTCAAGCTCTTCTACTACTCTCTTTGGCCATAGAACTCCACATATTTCTTGAGCCATTGATCTAAACTGTAAACCATTGTGGATGCTCTCACTCTCTAACTTTTTTCCGTAGCCCACTTAAATGTAATGATATTAATTTATTTGTGGGACCCATTTAGTATCTTTTTGAGGTGCAGGGTTGGAGAGAATGGTCGCTTATTAAGTATTAATTTTAAAAATTAAAAAAATGAGTGATGTGTATATATGAGACCCACTTAAGCACCGAAGACGGGGAGGTCCACTGTGGATGCTCTAATAGTCTAATGTGTCCACTAAAAAAAGTCTTATGTGTATACATGCTATGCAAAATGATCTTACAATTATTTGGCATCATCTTGCAGGGTTCCAGCTTGAGCTTTTAATGCAGTCCCTCTTTTTTTCTCGGGTACTTCCTCGATAGTATTATCATTTGTTTCTTTCTCCATGCACTCATTTTATTTTTTTGGATGTCTCCTTGTGGAAATTATAGGTTTTAGATAGGAAAGGACGAAAGAGAGCAAGGAGGTTCTGAATAATTTGATATTAGATTGATATGGTATGTGTTTAAAATACAAAGCACTTACACCTATTTTCATTAAGAACTAGGCATAGTACTAGCATAATGCTACGTGCATAAGCTCAAATTCACCACTACATAGGATTCCCTCCGGAACTAAACAGGGTAACATAATGAAATTAGGAAACATCTCGAGATTGCTCTCTGAATTAGATAACCGATTCTTCAATGTATTCTAAATTTCTTTTCTTGAGATGTTTTATCAATTTTTAACCTTCCAGAATTCAAAAGATAGTGTTGTTAAGCAATCATGGGAACTCAATACTGAACTTTGTATTTGACGTTGAAACAGTAGTTTTTCTACTAAAAGTATACGTGTATGTGTGTATGTAATAGCCATTGGCATATATGTTGCGTGTTGGTACAATTGATATGAATGAGCTAGAAATAAGAGAAAACAAACAGAAAAATTGTTCACATGACATATATGCTGTCTATGCGAATTTGTCATGGGAAACAATTTCTGTCTAACAAAAGTCGATTGTATTACAAGTGAAATTCTAAAGCAATAAGAACAATGCTCCAAGACAAGGAAAATTCGTATGGCCCCAAGGTCGAAATAGAAAACAGATAGAAATCCCATATCCTTCCCTAACTCTACAGTTCAAAATTCCAGTAAGGTAGATCCTCTTAGATATGGCTCTCTTTCTCTCGTTTCATTATCTTTCCTTCTGCATATGTTTTCCCTTCCTAAAGAACGTTTTGGTATGTTAAAATAAACATGAAGAGACTTTCTGGGCCCTGCTTTAATAGCAGCTAGTTTCATATCTATCAATTTGCCATAAGTTCAATTCTTTAGTTATCAGCTAAGTACACCCTCCGGTCACTATCATAAGCAAAAATCTACTTTTTAGGTTCATTCAATAAATGGTGTATGTCGTCTATTATATAGACTACATACATCATTTATTAAATGAATTTAAAAAGTGGATTTTTTCTTATAATAGTGACCGGAGGGTGTATCTATTAAAAATTCAAGAGATGGAAAGCTCCTTCTACGGCTTATTTCCTTTGATAATTTATGCTATGGGATTTTGTTTTCTGCATTCACTCGTTCAAAATACCTAACGCCGTTGACAAATGTACACCTTTTATTTTCTCTTCAATGTTGAATCAAGCTCCCATGTTTGTAGTCCCTTTTCTGTGCCATGTTATCAGGCTCCCAGCAGAGAAAAATGATTGTTTGATAGATTATCCTTGCAGGCCAGTCTTTCTGAAGGAGATAACGACAGTAACTTGACCAGGATCACAATTGCAGGACTATTTTTGAGGTTTGTGTCTTTATGCTATGCCTAGATTACTTATGGAAGAATGAAGAGATTTCTAGTTGACTGTATTAATTGTTATTACCATAACTAAATTGTAGTATGTGCTTCTTGAAAGACAGGGATACATTTTCACGCCCTCCATGTACATTAGTGCAACCATCGATGCAATCTGACACACAACAAGCTTTTCAAGTGCCGGAGTTTGGTATGTATTTAATTCGGCCACTCACATGTCATAAGTCATAGCTTCATATTGGTTTACTATGATTAATAGCTATTACCTGTTATCTAAGAGGTCAATTTCTTTTAATGATGTGGCAACATCTGATTGTAAAAGTTTTACATACATTTGATTAAAAATTGAACTGTCTAAGTTATTGACTCATTTTCTTGATAAGAATATGTTTTGTTTAATTAAATTGTTTCATTCCTTCCTTTTGGCAGCTAGAAGCTTTTGCCCGTCAATATATCCTCTACGAGAACAGAAGTGGCAATCGATTATGGGAACTCCTCTAATATGCATCCACGCCCTTCAGATCATGCCTTCTCCACTTCCACCATCCCTTGCTTCTCAAACAGTTATTGACTGTCAGCCTCTTATGGTACGTGGCTCTTAGTAAAGTATCTGCCAGTACATCTATTTAATTTTTTGTTTCCAATTAAGTTATTTGATGACATTTCTTTATTTTACAGGTCCATCTCCATGAAGAATCCTGCTTGAGGATATCCTCCTTCTTAGCTGATGGAATTGTAGTCAATCGTGGTGACATTTTACCAGATTTCTCTGTGAATTCTTTTATTTTCACTCTCAAGGGTTTGGATATTACAGTTCCTTTGGATAAGGCCCAATTGGATTTTTGTGTAAGCAACGCAGATGATACCGTTAAATCCTTATTTGCTGGAGCAAGGCTACATATTGAAAACCTTTTCGTTTTAGATTCACCTTCAATGAAACCAAGAATACTAAACCTGGAGAACGATCCTGCTTGCTTCTGTCTCTGGGAAGATCAACCAATTGATGCCAGCCAGAAGAAGTGGGCTGCCAGAACATCCCACCTTACTCTATCTTTGGAAGCAAATACTGGCACACTTGGGCGTCAGAATTCTCTGGGATGGACTGCTGGATTGTGGAAATGTGTTGATTTGAAAGATGCTTGCTTTGAAGTAGCTATGGTGACTGCTGACGGCAGCCCATTGTTAAAGGTTCCTCCTCCTGCGGGTATTATGAGGGTTGGGGTTTCTTGTGAACAGTATCTATCCAACACTTCTATTGAACAATTATTTTTTGTCCTGGATCTCTATGCTTATTTTGAGCGAGTTAGTGAAAAAATAGCCATAGCTTGGAAAAGGAAAGAAATGAAGGACGCTAGGAATACATCTTTCAGTGGACAGCTGATTGACAAAGTTCCTAGTGACGCTGCTGCAAGTTTAGCCATAAAAAAGCTTCAACTTCGATTTCTTGAGTCTTCTTCTGTGAATATGGAGGGAATTCCTCTAGTACAGTTTGTCGGAGATGATCTGTTCTTTAGTGCCACTCATAGAACCCTTGGTGGTGCTATTGTTGTATCATCCAATTTACGTTGGGAGAGTGTTGAGATAGACTGTGTGGATTCTGAGGAGCATTTGGCATGTGAAAATGGCTCATCTTTTATTTTTGGGGAAAATGTTCCTTCAATGAGTGATACTGGATACCCTCAACTGACAGCTGTTTTTTGGGTGGATAACAGTAATCATTTATTGAATGGAAATGCTCGTTCAGTCCCGTTTTTGGTCTTAAGTATGGATCAAGTCATACCATTTTGTGAAGTAGACAATGAGTTTCATTGTTTGAATATCTCCGCTTCAATATCTGGTGTTCGTCTTGGTGGTGGAATGAACTACGCTGAAGCCCTCCTGCATCGGGTTGGAATACTTGGGCCTGATGGCGGTCCAGGGAAGGGTCTTTCTAAAGGGTTGGAAAACTTACATAAAGGACCATTGGGAAAACATTTTAAGACAACACATATGATTGTTGATAATTCAGAAAATGGTATGAGACAACCTCATTTACTGAAGCCGGTGTTTGCTATATATTAAATACTCCAGTCCTTTTTATAAGAAACAAAAAACATAAATCGTCAAGACCAAAGAAGCACATTGAAAATGACTATTTTCATTTAATACTCCTATACATTTAAATTTCTTCCATAAATACCCCTAAATTAATTACTCTTGATTCTACCAACTTACTTACTTTTAATACTCTCTCATAATAAATAAGGGCACAAATGAAATTTAGTTTCCAACACACTTGAAAATTGTTCAATGCTTCTTATAAAAAGGACCAAAAAAATAACCATTTTTGTTTCTTTTAAAAAGGACCGGAGGGAGTATTTTACTATGTTGGTTTCCTCGTGTCTTATTTGTTACATAAGTATAATTTCTTACTGACTATATTTTACACCAGAAAGTGTGATAGAAGGGAAAGAACCCAGGTTTCCATACTTAAAGAAGCCAGACAATGTGGATGTAACTATAGAGTTGAGGGACTGGTTGTTTGCTCTTGAAGGTGCACAAGATATGGCCAAAAGATGGTGGTTCTCCAGTCAAGGAGACATAGGTAGAGAACAGAGGTGTTGGCATACAACCTTTCATAGTTTAGAAGTAAAAGCTAGAAGTAGCCCAAACAAGGTTTCAGGTGGCAAGGCGCAACATTCACATAGAAAACAATATCCTTTAGAACTGGTTACGGTAAACAAATACTTTTTTCGTCAAGATTTAATGCAGTTTGTCTGCGTAAGTTTCTTTCTGGATAATTAAAGAGTTTCTCACTGCTGTAAAGAGTAATACTTGGGTTTATTGGATGACACTAATAGATAAGGAGAAACACCATATCAAAGTGTTTAAAACTATATTGGCAGTTCATCAGTTTGTATTTCCCAGAGAAATTTGCATTCAATTATTCCCCGGGATGCAAACTTGAGATATGATATTCCAATTGTTTATACAAGTTTTATCTAAACACCGGTTTATTGTATTTCATATTCTAATCTAAACACAACTTCCTTTTTCACATCTTCCTCCCACCATTTAAATTTAAAAAAGTATCTGAAATATTAAATATTAATTGAAATTAACCCAGGAATGACATTCTTGAGAATATAATGATTATTCATATGAATGTAATATATACTTTGAAACAAATGCAGCATTGATTGATATTATGCGTGTCTTATTATTTCTGCGTTTCACCTGTTGTTTAGACACGACCTGTTGTAACCCTTGCATATTGAGATGGTACTTGCAGGTTGTAGTTCAAGGGCTGAAGATCTTGAAACCCACAACCCAAAAAGATGGCATGTCATCCATGTTAACCACTAATGGAGTTAAAGAACTGACTGATGCAGTTGGGGGAATCAGCCTTGAAGTGGACTTGATATTACATGAGGATAATGCCGATGATGAAAGGGCCGATTGGGAAGTGGGAAACCTAAAATTCTCTATAAAACAACCGGTAATCGGAATCTCATTACTAAAGTATGTAACCAATGTCTCTCTCTCTATAGGATATGATTGTGTATGATCAAGATTTTACCTTGCAGATCGAGGCTGTTGCAACCAAGGATGAGTTCCAGCACCTCAATTTTTTATGCAAATCTGAAACTGATTCCATGGGCCGTATAACAGTTGGAATTCTACAATTGCTTAAGCTAGAAGGTTCTGTCAGCCAGTCTGTCATGGATCAACTAGGAAACATTGGTATGCTGTAATTTTTTTAATTTTTTTTTATGTATCCAATGCTTTTCATCGGTCAATCCTTACTTTTTTTTATCATGTATCCAATGCTTAGATATGACCTAAATAGTGTTTATAGGGCTTGAACAATCTTCACCTTACAAAGCAATTTTGTGGGGTTGAATTAGGTCAAAAATCAAGATAGCAGGGTCTATCCTTGATCTGTTAATGAACCACTCTGTATTATCCATGCACCAAGTCAAATCGCTCTAAACGTGAAGAAGTGTATTGGAGAAAAAAGACCAAGTCCCACATTGGATAGAGATATGATCTAAATACAACAACAACAACCAAGCCTTATCCCACTAAGTGGGGTCGGTTACATGGATAGAGAGATAATCTAAATAAAGTTATAAAACTTGGACAATCATTGCTTTACAAACTGATTTTATGGGATTGAGTTAAATCTAAAATTTTAGAGTATCTTGATCATTGAAGAGAGGAAGCACATATCAATAACAACCCAAAGGATATTGAGTTACTTTGTTTTAAAGTTAGAAGCTATAGGAAAACACTAGTGACCTAAAGGTTGGTTGGGTTGAATAATAACCTAAAGGATATTATGAGTTATTTCTGCCCTCATTTTTTTGTGAACATTTATTATCATGATTTGCAGGGAGCGAACACATTGACAAGATTCTCTCTCCTGAGAAACTCAGCATAGATGGTAGTGTTAGCAGCAGGGGGCCTTCTCAATTACCAAAACTAATAAATGAAAGCCCGCACAAATCTATGGAATCAACAATAACTTTGCTTGAGGAAGCAGTTGTGGATTCACAGGCTAAGATTAATGCTTTGATCACTGATATTGGTATTTCTGAGTCCTCCCTTCAGCACCTTGACGTTGTCAAGCAACTTAGTCAACAGATTGAGTCAATGCAAGTTTTATTGACGCAATTACGGAATCAACTTTAAGACTTCACCTTCTGTGACTAGAATTAAGTATTTTCTTTCAAATAGATTACAATTCTTTTTGTATATAGCATAATAGTCCATATGTTAAGTGTTGTATACGTTAGGCAGAAATAAGGGCTCCCCATTTTGTGTAACAGAAATTTTATAGACATTAAGCAGTAGGGAATGATAAAAAAGAATGCAATTTTAAATATTAAATTCTCGCAACAGAAAATTATGATTACAGGTTTGGGGAAAATTTTCAGATTGCACGATTGCAAAAGAGTAAACATCGATGTTTGGTCTTATAGTTCTACCCCTGGTACTACTGAAGTCACACTAGACCAACTAATAATTTAAGTTGCATCGAGATATGGATTTGCATAATGTAGTCCATAATATTGGATTAAAGGGATTTTTGAGATAGATGGAAAGGTTGTAGATCTAGCTAGTTAATACTTCTCTTGACAAAAAAAGAAGATATAGGTAATACTCCAAAAGATAGATTCCTTATCTAAAAAAAGATATAGTTAATACTCCAAAGATAGATTCTTACGCCATTATAAAAGATATACTTTCTTATTTCAAGGTTTGATCGTTGCTCTTTCAAACACAATGATTGAACCTTGACTTGACTATCTATATGCTCAAAGGTCTTTGTTATCCACCCAATATACCACACAATGTTGATGCAACAATGAACACTTAAATATTGAACAATACCATTGTAGATTTGTAGTAACTAAATAGTACAACAACCAAACCTCCCATAAAATTAATAGAATCCCCCTTTAAAAATAAGGCTGGAATTCTTTCACCAAATCAAACCTCTTGATGTGTAGAAGAAAATAAAAATATAGTTAATTGACTTTATATGAAAAATCGCATATGATCTTTTCTGAAGAAAATGTAAACATCGTAACCATTTTGACATGAAAATAATGAAAGAAAAAATATGACAAATATATTTAAGTCTACCATAATACATAAGAAAATGTTTAAAGATACATTTATCATACACATGATTTTTGTTAGCATTCCATATACATGATTGTATTGATTTTATTATTATAATTACGTAGGCATCATTGAACAAAAGTGGTTGCTATTTCAGTAGCAGATTCTTGATTCAAGTTGTCGGATGAAATCAAAGTTAAACCTTAGTTAAAAAGGAGGTTGTTTAGAAGACATATCCTTCTTATTCAATCACCATCCGATCCGAAGGAATGTATTATAAAACACTGAGAGCATGATATATAATAGTGAAGCATGTCATAAAAACATACATGTTCTATTCATCAACATTTGTCTTCCACTATATAAACTATTTATATAGTATAGTGGAAGACAAACTAATGATTTTGATTGGTGACAACTTTTGTTGAAGGAGAAATAAGAATTTGCCCAAAAAAACACATTTATTAGTGTTAATTGTTTGCAAAAATTCAAAAGTTGAAAATAACCTGGACATAGAAAAAATAAGTACATAGATAGTGAAAAGAGAAAACAGGGCAGAGAAAGTTATTTCCAGAATTCATTGGCAAATCTCTTCAGAGTTCATTCGAAGAAACATATTTTGAAGTTGGATGAAAGTGCATCCGAACGTGATTGCTACAGCTTATGATTTATTTAATCAGCTGAAGGAATGTAGTTTTTGGTCGTTGTTGTGCCTCATCTTCAATTGCCAAAGACCTGCGCTTTCCAGCTAAGGAATTTCCGTGATTCATCTTGTAGTTCAACTCTTGTAGATCCTGTTTATATACCCATCGGTACCCACAATTCTTCACCTCTATACCCAAATAATCTTCAAAGCAAGCGATTTCAACAAAGAGAGTTTCATTCAAAACATCCCAGGACGACTCCAGGGGGACATGATTTGATTTGACCGTAGTAAGACTTTCACTGAGATTTACTGGAATATGTATGAGGAAACACAAATTCAAATGATAAATCTATGGAATCAACAATAACTTTGTTTGAGGAAAGCAGTTGTGGATTCACATGCTAATATGATTAGTGCTTTGATCACTGATATTGGTACTTCTGAGTCTCCCTTCAATGCAAGGTTTATTGAAGCAATTAAGGAATCAACTTTAAAACTCTACCTCCTGTAATTAAAATTAAGTAGTTTCTTTCACACATGTTACAATTCTTTTTGTAAATAGCATAGTAGTCCATACGTTGAATGTTGTATACGTTTGGCGGAAATAAAGGCTCCCCATTTTGTGTAACCTGAATTTCGCACTCATTAAGCATGGAATGATAGGAATGAATGCAATTTTAAATGTTGAATTCTCGCAACAGAAATTTATGATTACAGGTTTCGGAAGCATTTTCAGATTGCAACAGAATACACTTCGATATTTTGCTCTTTTGGAGATAGATGGTCTGGTAGTAGATCCAGTCAATACTTCTCTTACAAAAAAAAAAGTTAAACAATCTTTCTTACACTTTCAAAATGTTAATATAGTGCACAATGTACACATTAATTACACTTTCAATTTTTCTTAATATATGAAAATGGTTAGTATGTGCTTATAAAAAAAGGACGGAGGGAGTGTTGAAGAATACACACTACCAACTAACCTCTCAAAAAATTAATAGAATTCCCATTTAAAAGCAAGACTGGAATTCTCTCACCAAATCAAACCTCTTGATGTGCAAAACAAAATAAACATATATTTATTGACTATAGTCAATTTATTCAAGATTGAAAAGAGAAAACATGGCAGAGAAAGCTACTTCCAAATTCATTGGCAAATCTCCGCAGAGAAAGTTACAAGTGTTGAAACTGCATCTGAACATGATTGCTACTCCATATGATTTGTTTAATCACATGAATAAACGTAGTTTTGGTTGTGGTTATGCCTCATCTTCAATTGCCAAAAACTTGCTCTTTCCAGCTAAGGTATTTATGTGATTCATGTTTGCGAAGTTGAACTCTTGTAGATCCTCTTTGTATACCCAACGATAGCCACAACACAAACAATCTTTATTGTTTTTGTTATTGATGTCAACATAGAGAATTTCATTCAAAAGACCCGAGAACGACTTCAAGGGGTAATAGGTTAGCCAGATGTGATTTGATTTGACCGTAATAAGCTTTCCATCGTGATTTACTGGAAAAAAGTTTTGCCATGTTCCATCACTAAATTTCAGTACCAAATTGACCTCCCACGAAGAACTCCTTATCATTGTTGGATTCATAGAAAATACAACGCAACATACACAACCAATGATATTATTGTTGATGTCATGCATAATGGGAGAAGAGTCTACTCGTATTAAACTACCCTTGCTCTGATTGTTGAACCAACTTGGCATTTCACTTCCCGGAGCAACAATATGAATAGAGTAAATTTGTGGGTTTGCCTGAATGACTTGTATCATCCATGAAAGTGTCATGCTACTCCAACGTTCCATTTCACCCAATTTAGGACAGTTGAAAATGAACAATCCTGTAGGCCAACTAGATTTGAATAGACTGTTTTTATAAAGACCGTGCTCGATAGCAGTAAGAGAAGGAAGTACAGGCAAAGATTTCAACAGCTTGCAATGCGCTAAGCTTAAATATACAAGTTTCGAAAGCTCCCTCAGGCTAGGTACTGTCACAAAATTGTTTCCCCCTAAATCTAATGCTTCTAGCCAATGTAAACAGCCAATTACATCGGGGATTTGACGTAGACCGCAATAGCTAAGGTCAAGTTCACGCAATCTATGCCAGCAAGGATACAACTTTGTGTGTGTTGTGGGTGTGGGGAACGAGGAATGCAACATGTTCCAATTCAAGAGGGAGGAATGGTAAAATAAATTCTTGCAATCTTTCAAATTCAAGTAAACAAGCTTTGTTAGAATCCAAATAGATGAATCCAGCTGCCGAAGTTTTATACATCCTTCCAGATTTAGCCGCTCAAGATTCGGGAACTCTTCAAAATGTGGAATCTTTATTAATTTTTTGGAGTATCTTAGATCCAAATCTCTCAAATTGGGAAGATACTGTGACATAAAAAATCAACAGAAACAGAGAGATTATTACTTTCTATTGTTTAACAATTTACTGCTACAAGAGGAAATAAATGAATTGTTTCTAATTTGTTTATATTTTTAAGAGAAAAAAATTAATAATAAAAGAATTTATAGTACCTTCTTGCCTTTCCATAATTGTTCTATACTGCTATTCTCCAAGATCAATTCAACAAGTTGATTAGGCTGAAAATTAGATGGCAAATACTTGAAAGGATAATAGCACCAATTAACATATCTCAATTCGTCAGAAAGACAACCAAGGCTTCCTGAGGTAGTCAGACCATTGATGATGAGCAATCTAAGATGTCTCATTTTAGACAAGTTTTCGGCTATCAAATTGCCACCCCAAACCGTCTCATTATCAAAATCATAATGATTGAAAACTATGGCTTTCACATGCTTTTCCTAAATCATTGCAGAAAAGAAAGAAAAAAAAACTTAATAACTTTAGATATACATAGTTTTAATAAAAAATGAAAATAAGTTTTTTTTTTCTTTCAAAAAACTACTTTACCATGTTATCCAATATGACATTGTCGACTTGTGTTTCTAACCACAACCTGCTCCACTTTCTTGAATTTTCTTGAACAATTTTTCTCCCTAGCTCACCCAACAAATTATGCATGACAATATTTTGAACTACATTAATACTTATAAGTGATTTATCAATGAGAACTCTCATTCCAATCTCAGCATGCAATCCACAACAAATGAGAACATTTTCAACATATTCCTTATTTTTGGGATTGAAAAAACAAGCAATATGAAGAAATATTTCCTTTTCAGACTCCTCTAACCCGTCAAAACTTAATCTCAGTACATCCATGACATCTTTGTTTGGACTGTCTCTCAATCTAGCCAATGCACTTTTCCATTCAAAGATGTCTCGACCACACAAAAGAGATCCCAATACTTCAATTGCCAGTGGTAGGCCCTTAGCATAATGTAGTATGCCATTGACCAACCCTTCATAACTACTCAAAATATGATCAAGTTTGAAAGCTTTTCGACATAATAATTGTCGAGAGTTAGTCCAATTCAAGAGAGGAACTTTGTAAACTTCATCCACTCCATACACTTTCAATATATGCTCATCTCTAGAAATGATAATGATTTTACTACCCCCACCTAACCATTCACGACAAACACCTATTTTTCCTAGCTGTTCAACTTTATCAACATTATCAAGAATCAAAAGGACCCTTTGACGACATAGCCTGCGCCGTATCAAGTTAGATGTGTTGTAAATACTGCATAACTGACGGTGTTCTTCACCAAGAGTTTGATGTAGAATTTGCTTTTGAACATTGATTGACCCATCATGTAATCTAAAACTTTTGCTTACATCATCAATAAAACAACATACATCAAATTGATGAGAAATTCTATCGTATAGAACCATACCAAGGGTTGTCTTGCCTATTCCATCCATCCCACAAACTCCTACAACACGAACATCATCAACAGAGTCCAAAAGTAAAAGCTTTTCTAATTCTTGTATAGGAGAATCTATTCCAACCAAATCGTTTGAAACACATTGAGATGACTTAAAATCCAAAATATTTATTATCCTTTGAACAATCTTTTTAATCTCTGGAGATTGTGGCCTGAAAGATTAAAGAAGTTAACCATTGACACAAATCATCACATATGGAAACAAAAACAAAAGGCACTCGCACAAAACAAATAATAGAGGTTTTTCTTCTTTACGAAAACTATAGTATAGAAAGAAAAAGTGAATTAAATATATATCTCACATAGAAGGAAGATTATTTACTTATCACGTAGATCCCAACCAGAGAGATTGGCAACTTGTGTTAGAGCTTCCCTCCATCTTAACACCATTGGAGTGTCTTGTTGGAATCTTTCTTCATGTTTGACAAATGCTTCACGATAAATACCACTTTGTTTTCGCACCACAGAAGGATCAACATCATAGAATATAGGCAGAACATGTGTTTTAGATGCCTTGACGCATTCAAGGATCTTTTCTAATTCTTGCAAACACCAAGTTGAGAAAGCATAGTTCTTTGAGAAGACCACAACGAAAACCTGAGACCCTTCAATTGCATGAAAGAGTTCCGGTGTTATGGATTCACCTTTTTGAAGATTAGTGTCATCCCTAAATGCAAAAACACCTTTTTCTTCGAGAGCACCAAAAAGAAAATTAGTGAAATTGTTGCGAGTGTCTTCGCCTCTAAAGCTCACAAACACGTCATAAAAATTCTTTTTCTTCTTTGGCATTGTCACCAGAGCTAAAGAAGAGGAGTTGATGCTGCTGCTAGCCATCTGAATAAGTTAAAAATTTAAGAAGAGTGGATTGGATTGTGCAACGTGAACCTAAGTGGAACAGAATATTATAAGCATGGTATAGTATAACTATAAAACAAGCATGCAGTAGGTGGTACTTGGCAGTGATGATTTTTTGGCACCTTCTAATTAAAGAAGTTGAAATTTCAACGCTTTGCAATTCTCTCTTTTTTGGGGGTTCAATCCTGTTCTAAGGACTTGTTCACCCAAAAGTCATAAAAGGCAACCATGAATGATAGGACCGGAAAATGACTAGTGGGCCATGAAGGTTTAGTGTGTATTTATGTTCATATTTCATAGATATATTCATTTGAAAATGTGTTGCATAATAAATATGAGATCAAAATCAATTTTGTGGAATCAATTATGAGATAAAATCAATTATATTTGAAAATAATTATACAAAAATTAATTTTTCATTTCTAAAATCAATTTTGACTTCATCTAAATAGAACCAAACCGGTCCCCATGAGCTTAGCTTATTTGGTAAAGGATAATGCACAATATGTGTAAGGGCTGGAGTTCGAACTCCGAACACACCACTTATTCATCTTTAAGGTGAATTTCTCTAGTCACTAGACTACTTGACAAAAAAAATAGAACCAACCGTCACCATGCGTAATTGATTTGTTTTTTTTTTGTTCAATCATGCTTTATTGGATATTTTCACATCTTTCAGCAATTCTTAGAGACATTCATAGTATCTCCAATTCTTGTCGTTAATATCAAATATACAATACATGTTGAATTGTTGAATATAAGGTAAAAAGTTTCATTGTTTTTTTTTAATCACAAATATATATTATACATAAAAAAAAAATGGAGAAATCTTCTATAAGAATATAAACATATATAAAAGTTTGAGTAGAAGAAATACTCAAGTCAAACAATAATCAAAATAAAAATCCCTCCCATATAAAAATAAGAGCGAAAATTAAAACAACTCTAGAAACCAACTAAATTTCTATTAAAAACACCCAACCACAACCAAACAAAAGAAAGACAAAGAACAAAACTTCTCAATCAACCTAAAGAATAGTCTGATTAAAATGTATTTCCTAAAAGCAATTCTTAATCGATAAGTTAACCATATCCACTGCGGGACCACAACGTCTCCTTCCCCAATGATGTGCTACTAACTGTTGTTTCTGGATTCCCAAATCGTTGTATTTTGGTTTTTCAAATTCTATTTCCTACCGAAGTTGTTACTAGGTTGAGTCGCTCTCTTTATGACGTTTCGTGGCACTGCCCAAAATTGTGCAAGACAGACTATCAACCACGCGCCTCCAGGATAAAACAAGTTCATTTACAAATGTGCGGTTAACTACTGCACTGTAGAAAACCGTTCGAGAATTACACCTTCAATATGGTACTAAGACCATTCTTTTAATACTGAAACCAATATGATACTGTAACATATAACAATATGATATTTCAACCACTCAACTATGGTGTTATCACCATTCTAACATATAACATTTTCAAGAATTGAAGAAATATATATTTTTAAGATCATTCTTATTATACCAAAAATGGACTATGACCTTAAATATTATTTTTTCTAAAGAGACATAAATAATTGAAGGGACTATGCTCTTAAGACCATTCTTGATTCTGAAGGGACAATATACCGAAAAGGGACGATATGGTCTTAAGAACACTCTTAATTTCGAAGGAACAGGAGGAGTAGAAAAAAGGAGAAGGACTTGTCAACACAAGTCGAAGGAGGGAGAAAAGAGGAAAAGCACATGAAGCATCAACTGCAAATTTCGGTGTGTCTAATGCACTGTGTGAGTTCTCTATTCATAGAGAAAATTCACAACTAATAAGTGAGAAACTTTGGGAACAAGTAATTCACATATTAGATCTAGTACAAAAATATCTCAATTGAGTACCAAAATATATTATATTGAGTACGAAAATATATTATATTATGTACCAAAATATATTTCAGATCAAATATTAAAATATATTAGATTGTCTACCCAAATATTTCAAATTGTGTTCCAAAATATTTTAGATTGCGTTCCAAAATATTTTAGCAAAACTTGTGGACTAAGAAAACACTTTCTAATAATGATTAAATTAATTATTTAATTTATCATTTCCAAATAATAAAATATATATCAATATATTTTTTTCCTCTAGTGCTTACTTCGTTCACATAATTAATTATGTACCCTTATTAGAGATACACCCTATTATATAAACACTACTGATGTGTGTTTCATCCGACGTGGGACTTCCACTTTTTTCAATTCACACAACACTAGTTCTATCTAACATAGAAATTTGTACTTAGTCTTTTTACTCAATTTCCACGCATCTTTCAACACTAACACTTAATCAAGAGACCCCGCATTATTATTTCGGTGATCCATCAAGATAAGATGAGAACTCATTGATTATTGTAGGACCCTGGTTATGTAGAGAAGTCAATTTGCAATTGAACAAGAAGTACAAACGCGTCTTATATACTGTTCAGGCATTGCTTCTCGACAGCTTCATTTGGAAACTTTTTCAATCAAACATGTCAGTTTTTCAATCCTCATAACTTATGCAATGAATTATATGTACAAACTGCCAATACAGCTGTCGATCTTTATCATAGTAGTACGATTTAAGCTAATGTCAGAGAGTGTTTAAAGTTGAGTAGTTCGAAATTAACCACTACGTTTGATTGCTAGCTAATACTACTTCATTATGTCTTTATTATAAAAATAAAAAATAAATATACACCCCCTCCATCTTTAATTATAAAACCATTTTCCTTCAAAAAAAAAACATACCATTTTCAATTTTTAATGCATTTATCACTCTTTTTCTAAATATATGCCTCGTTTACACATATATTTTTTAAGAAGCCATTTTTCACTTATTAATAATTAATTTTGTACATGAAATAAATATGATGAGTTGTTTTATAAAATTGTTTTTAATAAATGATATGGAAAAGATAAATTAAAGAAGGATCATACTAACTTGTGCCATATGTTAAAGATTCTATAAATAGTAAATATTTATTACAAAACATTAATTTTTAATCTCTAAAAAAATAAATTGGCACAATTTCTTACACAAAATTTCCACTTTATATTCCTAAACACATGTCCTGAAGGCACAAGTTAGCATTTCTCATTAATTTTTGTTTAAAAAAGAGTAATTAATAGTTAATAATATAATAGAAAAAATAATATTTATATTTTATTGATATTGTAAAACGATATATAATTTGACATAATTTTTCTTTTAAAAGTAATATATAATTTAGGACGGACGAAGTATTTAATTGATAATATTTTGAAAAATAAATAAATATGAACCTATTTTTTTGTTGCCAAATGCATGTCTAGACTTCGTAGCAGTATATACCTATCTTTAAATAGGAAAATGATAAATCATGCGACAAACCCTACGTGAATGACGAATCAATGCTTTTTTAGTTTCTCCCTTGATGACATGTCTCGCTGTTCCTTGAATTCTGCCAAACATGTATTAATCGTTTAAGATTTTTGTACAATTATTAAGAAAATGATTAATTGTATTGATTTTAATGGTAAAATTAGTATTATTTACAAAAATATTTTTATTAATTGTAGTTAGTGGAGTAGTTAAATTGGATAAAATTCAATAAATAAAGGTATAATAATGAATAAAAATAATAAATGTTGCATTTGATATTCAAAAGTGACAGATACTTAAAAAAAAAAATCATTTTGAGACGAATGAGGAGTAATTGTACTCGTATTTTTGGGCGGGGGGATTCGGTGACTTTCTGGGGTCAAATGCAAATGCACTTAGGCACCGTTTGGATTGAGCTTATTTTAAGCTTATGAAAAATAGCTTATGCAAATAAATGAGTTTTTATTTTAACTTATAAGGTCTCACTAACGAAAATTGTATCTTCATAAACTGTTTTTTCATAAACTACCTTAAAAACTTATAAATAATACATAAA
>Ga0228710_1002895_pt1 | contig 27269 bp, 18 predicted proteins | sample MedpolnodulmetaG_FD_177995 | JGI IMG/M metagenome (GOLD analysis project Ga0228710, IMG submission 177995) | Root nodule microbial communities from Medicago polymorpha collected in Santa Monica, California, United States - pink nodules | ecosystem: Host-associated > Plants > Roots > Nodule... | reverse complement strand
CCCTCTTCTCTTCCTCTTGCCCCTTTCTCTTGCTCTTTCTCTCTCTACCTCTTCTCAAAATTTTGTAAAATGATTGTGAACCCTAATTTTCTTAAAGACTAATGCTTATATAGTCTCTACACAATTGAGCTTAACCCTCTTAATGTCTTAATGGGCTCACAACACTTATAAACTAACTCCCAATGTTTCTATCCACTAACGGTTAAAAGTTATCGAATAATTACCGGTTCAAAACTAATTACCACTGAAAGAAAAAAAGAAATTGTATCTTGGAAATTATGATAATACATCATACTGATATCTAATCCTTATTAACATTGCTAATGACTTTGCAAACCCTAAACCTAAATTTTTTAGGCGCCAAACATTCTAGACTGTTGGATCTAAGTCATTAGGCGCGGTTAGCACATCAGCCCTTTGATCAGATCTGATTATTGGTCATCCCTCAATTGCATTGTAAATGACAAATAATTAATGTCTTTTATTTCCAATGCTCCCACCTCTTTTCCTCTTTCACCGTTGTCTTCATCTCCCACATCTTTTCCCCCCTCACCGTTGTCTTTCTCCTCTCATCTCCCTTTCACCAATGCTCTCTGTTACGGCACCACCCTCGCCATCGTTCACTCTACCGGCACCTTTTACGCCGGAGGCTTCATCGGTTCTCACCTCTGCCAAAAACTCATGTCTGAACGTTTACAACAACATAATCAAACAACTCTTAGAACGTGAATCACTTCCTTTGATGGTCTGGTAATTTCCAGTTTTACAAATTTTTTCTTTCAATTTAGGTTTTTTATTTTGATTTGTTCTTGAGATTTTCAATTGATGCACTTCCTTTGATAAGTTATTTTGATTAAAGTTTGAATTTTTATGTGATTTGTTATATTAGTACTGATTATTTTTGGTTTTGGAATTTGAAAATTATGCCTCACAAAACCTCCAATGTCATGTTGTTTCTCCTTTATTATGTGTACATCTATATGATTTTCTACATTTTTCATTTCTTTCAAATCAAATATTTTCCTTTATAAAGACATGTTTGTTATTTTGATTTGTTAGTTTCTTTTGCTCAGTTGATTTAAATGTTTCCATGTTGGTAATTGTTTTAAATTACACAGAAACAAGCTTTGGTTTGTTTATTATCTGTTTCTTTGTTGAAACTTATTTGGATCATCACATTGACAGACCAGAAGGTATACATATTATGCATGTTACCTTTCAGACATGTGAATTTGAGAAGAAATTAAGCAATTTGTCAATCTACAAATAATTTAGCTGCAAAATAACCATTGGCGGCCTTTGCAATGGACTCTAGGAATCCTGCCGAAATCATCATCGCAAGCAAAAATTGAGAGGCTGCATCTACTATGCTTAGCTTAAAAGGTTGGTTCATTATTGTCTTCACTATACCATGATATTAACTTTTATTTCTTAATTGTCTTCACAATAGCATTTTCAAATCATAACCATATATGATATTGAATGTGTTTCTCATTCATTCAACACTCATTAATAAGACTCCAACTTAGAACAAATTTATCTTGGTAGTTTTTTTTTTCCGTTGAAGAACTCAAGTTCTAAGTGAGATATAGCAACAATGAGTGGGAAGCCTCCAATTTTAAAGTCGATGTAGGTTTTTGAAAATTATGTTTCAATTTCTACATAGGTTTTGCAAAACTTGATATCTAATCCTAATTAACATTCAATGACCCCTCCAAACCCTAAACCTAAGTTTTTAGCTCTATAAATGATAGATAGATAATATTGCATTTGGTCTGTTTTAATTTACAGGTCATAGGTGTGTATTCTTATCGCTTTAGAAGGAATGTAATGAACTATCTGAATATCATTTTGTGGTTTAGAAAAAGTATGTGAAAAATATCGTTCGTCATTTTTTTGTTGTTGATTTTGATTGTCCATTAAGAAAACATTTTACACAAATATATGTATTCTGGATGCATTGATTTAGATTTTATTTTAATTCTTATTTTGTTTCAGCTTGAAACCTGAAACTTGCTAATGTTAAATGTGTGCTCTATTCAAAAGAAAAAATTTAAAATGTGTTTTCCGTTTCAATCATTCTTTTCACATTCTTTCTCCACAAATAATCTTAAATTGGTTGTGGATATTTGTGTGGTTATGCTATGTCGGATATATGATTGAATCTAATACGATCGTATGTGATTGCAAATTGGCTGAAACGGGTAGGGAGACTTTTGACGGTGGATGAGGTTCTTCAGTGTACTCACAAAAGGATTCTTCAACCTAACAACGTATTTGTAGGTACAGTAAAATTTTAAGTTTTATATTTCTAATTTTTGTTCACACTTCCATTTTTGTTTTTGGTTATATCACAATTCACAACAACTACTGATTTTCAATTGAGATATAACCAAGCAATCCTCCATTGTTATATCACAATTTAGATTTTCAACTATTTGTTATATCTCAAGTTTAAAACCCAAGCAATCCTGGCATTGCAATTGGTTAGTTGTGTATAAAATTGTTTAAGAGATTTTGTTGCTGCCAATTCACATGAACAATGGGTTGAATGGTCAAATACAAACTGCAATTGGTTCTGCCACAAGTTATACAAGAGAAACTTTCACTCATAATGGGCAACATCAAGTTTAAGGTTAGTATTGGTCCTATCTTTTACTCTTTTTGTTCTGTTTTAAGGGATCCTTTGCTTTACATTCTTTTATTCATCTTATTGATATGTGAGCTTGCTGGTGGGTTGTGGAGGAATATTGTCTCACACAAGCTTTATCTTAATAGAATAATTTTATATAGCTTTGACAATAGAATTTTGCTGTCATTGAGCAATATTAGCATTGCTTATTTAAGTTTTTTATAACATCTTTTGTTATCATTTAATGGTCAAAGTCATGATTGTTATCTTTTTTTTGTTGGTCAAACGGTTTACGACTTGATTTGTAATATAAATCCATACGTTATGTTGACATTACAGCCAAACAATGTTGCTGATTGCCCCTCCGAACTCGATGTTTTTATAGGAAACGAAATGTTGTTCAAAGTTGAAGTTACTGATGGAAATCTCCTCCATAATTGGCGCAATTACGCCACAACCGATAGATTAATTAATCTGTGCTCATCATCTTATCATACTTCTTTCTACGTGTAGACAATTGATGGGGACGTGCATACTACATTTCCTGACAACCTCTTGACATTGGCCCACTCAGAGCTAAATGAGGTATAAGACATTTGCTTGCTGCTGCTATTATTTTTCTGTTGTATAGTTTTTTAACTATTGATTCTAACTAATAAAAATAAAATTTCAGAACCCCATGATTGATTGTGCCGATTCTTCAAAGTCTGTTGTTAATCTAAAAGTTGATTGTGCTACCTTATCTGACAACAAAAGTAAGGAAAAGCATGCTGAACAGACCCCTTGTAGCAAGGTTGCTGGAAAAATGTCTGCTGAAAAGGGACTTTCTGCTTTGAAGGATAATGCTGAACTTGGCGAGGAATCCGCAACAGAAAAATGTGAAGCTCAAATGCGTGAAGATTGAGCCCAAAGATTAGAAGTAATGTTGATTTTCCTCCTATGTTTTGCTTTGTTTCGTTGTTTGTCTTTTTATGTCTATTTTGGTTTTGGATGCTGCGTGATCAATGACCATGCATGGCCTTTTTTGGATGTTTGGTGTACCCTTCTGGCCTAAATTTAGTCTGTTTTGTTGTCTCATGTATGGTCATGTTTAATTGAATTTTGTTTAACAGTTTTGCTATTGCTAATGAACGCAACTATTTCAATTTCAACTACTGCTGTGACTAATGCTTATCCTTTTAACAAAATCTGTTCACATCTTTAAGTAAACACCTCAATTTAAAAAAGCTCTATTTTTCAATCTACGCGGATGTTAAATAAAAAAGTTTCGGTGAAAGTTTTGTGATGAAAATACAATTTAAAAAAGAGACTAACGTTAAAATAACCATTGGAGTATATTGCATTGATTATGTTATAAATTAGGGGCGTATTTTTCAATTGGATATATGGGAATGTGGGAAAAGAATGGATACATAATACTTTACAGGACATTAGAGCTCAGCCATCCAATTTGCTTTGCTGGTTTCAGTCGAGGTTCAAAGGATTAAACGCTTGGGAGTAAAAAGCAGACATGGTTAGTTCAATAGAGTTGCGCTTCGACTTCGCTATAATTATGCAGAATTTTGTATCAGTGCATGAATTGTTGTTTTTGTTTGTACTTATGCTATAAGTTATTAATAATTGCATGGAATCACATTAAATCAATTGTATTGCTTTGATAAGTAATTTGTGGGTATTTTATATCTCTGAGTTAGTTTTTAACTGTATAAAGAGATATTCTAAAATGTGTGAACAACTGCTATATGTCCTAAAATATTGTTTATGTTGAATTGTTTTCTTATCTATGTAATGGATCATATTGCAATATATTATCTTCTCCATTGTTTATGACCCGGGCGGTAGCACGGGTAAAAGTTCTAGTACTACTACTTTACGGTGATTGTATTATTAACCAAGGTAATTAATATCAAAACAGACATTGAACCAATGTAGGTAGTGGTTGAAGGTTCAAAGGTTCAATCAAGGTTAAATTTGCAGTAATTAAATAAAATAGTTAAATAACTCATAACAATAATGGTCAAAATAACTCATAACGATAATGGTCAAAATTCTGAAGAAAAAAAAAATAGTGGTCACATAAAGAGTATTCTCATAACATAATCTCCTTTTTACTCCACCGTTAAAAAAAATCTTATTTGGACCTGTAAAAAAGAAAAGAAATCTTATTTTAATTTATATAATACATTACTAAGTGATGAAAAAAGTCAACCGTCATCCTATCATTCATTTGTTCCTTCATTTTGCCTGACTAAAAAAATTCATCCATCCTTCATTATTTTTCTTCTACCACTCGTCTTTTATTTTCTATGTATAATAAAATGCATATTACACCTACGCATTTATCTTTGTTCATCGTTTTCGAGTTCTTTTCTTTTGTCCCTTCTAAAATCTTGTAGTATATTGGAGGTTCATTTCTGATTTTTAAGGAAAAAAAATATGGCATGACCGCTCTAATTAGAACAACTGCCTATTTTTACCGGTTTCCTAGTTCCCCCCCAACTTTCTGGTTATATCACCCATTTTTATTGGAACATGGTTTTGATGGTCAACCGAATTGAACATTGGTCTAGTTTTCTGATCCAACCGGTTGAATTGATCGGTTCAGTTTGGTTTTGATTACCTTGATATTAACCCGATAGAACCATTTATGACAAACAACAACAAAACTAATTTTGGGTTGGGCCTGGGTTTTGGGACACAACATTATGACTCGGTAGAGCAATTGAAAGCTAAAACCCTAATCTGTTATTTCTTTACCAGTAATATGCCAGTCCGATTCCTAGTTAATCTGGACAACCCAATCCGATTTTAATTACCTTGGAAGCATTACATTATTGTTGGTATTTCAACAACACTAACGGATTTTCTTCATTTTTTAATATCGATTTTATATATCAACTTTAAATGAACGGGTCAATGAGAATGCACGAGTATTTTACTAGCTTGTACTAAATCTCCCACACATGAGTCTCTGCTTCGGGTATTGTAAAAAATCATTAATTGTCTTAATTTTCATGATGCGTGTGAACAACGGTACAACATATATATCAACTTGTTCCTTGTATGAACACGTATAAACCTTATTATTTAACATTCTTTTTGTTGACGGTTGTTGGTATATTGTCCCTGTCACTAGTAATATCAAATCACAACAACATTCTAATATAAATTTTGTCATAAAATTACTTTTAATTCTTAAATAAATTCGTTGTCACCTCTTATATGCATTATTTGTACAACCAATTTTTTTAACATTCATTATTGTTTGTCTCTATTGGCACTTACCTTCATTTATTACGAAAGGCTAAAATATAAATAAAATTTAATAATTAAAATTTAATAAAAAAAAGATAATGAACTTCGACGATCATCAAGATTTTTATGTGAGATATTTAATAAGTCTAAGTTATAATTTTAATGAGATAAAGAGATAAATACTACTTATTTATTAGATACGCTGACATTTTTTCAAATTTTATAATGACTTCTTGTAACTCCTAAGTGCTAAAAATAATTTAATCAAAATAAACAAGGTGTTATATTTTTGCTTATCAAGAAATCATAAAATTTTTATTTATTACATACATAGGACGAATAATATGGCTCAAATTCACATATTTCTTCATGCCTTCATCGTCTTTCTTTCTTTATTATTTGTTGTAACCAATGGTAATGTCATTTTTCACTTCATTTTCAATTTTATCTAATACACAATATTATATCATCTTTTGATAACACTCATTTTCTTCTTATTTAACAATGCAGCAATCCCTTGCATTACTCTCGATGATTGTCTAGGGAAAATTTTTAATTTACTTTTTAGGTGCGTTAATAATATTTGTGTACTTGTTAAACGGCGTAACAATACACATGTTTATTAAGCTATGTACCTTGATGTTACAAGGCTAAGCTCTTAATGATATATATATGATGTATGTTATTTTGATCTTCAATATATTTATAATACATAAAACTTAAGACAATATGTGTGTAATACATTCTTAACACCTAGAGTTTTTTTTTATATAAAGAATAAAACTAAATTGCCTAAATAATCACAATCCTCCTTTTAAAAATAAAATAAGAGTTTGGTCCTAACTTGATCGTTCCAATACTCTTGGGGTAATTCAATCAGTCTGGTCCAAACTTGAGCATGAGTTTGTCTTTGAGAGTGTGTATTAAAATCCGTTGTACTTTTCAAAAGTCGAACCAACACTAGCTTCATATTGACCTTACCTTGTGACCAAACCAACCTAAGGTCCTCTATTGATCCAAAAGTGAACTCGAAGAACCCTTTACCTAGGGATATCAAACGCCAAGGACAAGAAATTTTCCAAATCTTTGACACTTCAAGGATACCTCTTTTGTTGTATACCGCTTGTCACCCTTATTAAGAACCAACCATCCGTGAAGTTTCCGTTCAGAATCAGCCAAATTCATATCATAAACATGTTGAGTTATCTTAATGCATAAAGCGTCTCCCTTAATCACCGGAGCAGGAAGGGATTCATCTTGCATTGCATTTGCGTTTGAAACAACCTGATCAAAAGACTAACCGCTTGTTGGCGCCATGGATAAATGTTTGTTCGTATAAGAAACCATACAAGGCCAAGGGCAGATATCGGTCACGGCTGTGAAGCCACTAGTACCAGAAACCTTAGACTACAGAGATGTTAGAACCAACCGATTGGATTGTACCAAAAGAAGATGATTTGGAATGTATTTGCAATTGGCGTTGGTGTGATAATGGAATAATAATATGAAAATGACAATTGAATGATGATGCAATAATTAAGATCACACTCAATAGATGTAATAATTATGTGCAAGCAATATGGAACTTGAACAATCAACTACTTGCAAAATCATGTATACTTGGTGACAAGTGAAATAAAGTCAACAAATGCTCCTAAAAAAATTGCAGCAAACCAATTGCAATTGGTAGGTTCCAATCAATGGAATTAATATACCACCCAAATACAAATCAAAAGTCATCAAAACATGATGTAGCAATTGCGATTTGGAATTGAAGGATGGAACAAAAAAAATGTTGGCATCGTTGAAGCTAGTATTTCGCCCTTCCAAAATTGTTGGATGCGTTCCACAAAAGCAACAAAAATGATTTGATGGAACACTCTTTCTGGAGGTAGCTTCTCCTCCCTTCGATCATACATAATAATTTCATTCCTCAGAAATCACGTCAATTAAAACTAAAGGCAACCTTATCAACACTTAAATCACGTAGCACTACTCTCCCGTATAAGTGATATAAACTAGTTTCTTTTCCACAATAGGTACTAAGATAACATTTGAAGAAGACACCAATTAAGGTACCACTGGTCTATCCACAAAGCCTTGATCCCCAACAGACATCGATGATTGCACAACATCTCCAAATCTCATAGTTGTTATCGAAAGACCTCCTTGTTCATGTTTATAGTAAGTTAAAATAACTACTTTAATTGTAGGTATCACTATACCACTAGTAATAACATCTTCAACACCATGTTGAACTCCCCTCAAAGTATCCAATGTCGTTGGTATATGATGCAGTATCATCTCTAAACTTGTACATTCTTAAACCAAATATTGATCAAATATTAAATACTAATTGAAAATATGCAACTGATTAAAAGCTTCTTTAGAATCATTGAAGTTCATCACAACAATAAACATTTTAAAGTATATTCCTTTCTTTGTCTTGGAAAAATAAGCCTAATGATAATGTAACATCTCATGTATCAAACTATTATCTCTAGTAATAAAATACGTGCCTCACCAACAAGGCTCACTATTCTTATGGTTTCCATGTCGGCTTGACCTGTTAAGCACGGTTACCTACTTCATATAAAAAATTCCTAGGCTATTCTCATGCTTCAAACCTATTGTTTAGCCTTACATTTTCCAGCAATATAACTTCACAGTTAGATTATTAGTAGTTTACATAAGATTTTTATAATCAAGATAGGGCTAGATTTGGCTATTATATTCCCTTAACTAAAGAAAAGAATGAGATTATGGAAAGCTTTTCATAAGACTACTTTCCGTGATCCCAAGACAAAGAAGACTACTCACTCATCATAGTGATGAGCATACATAAATAAAATAAACAAGTATATAAAAACAATCACTTTATTGAAATGCAATGTAAAGTTTATAGTAGTTTGTTTGGTGAAAAGTGAAGGAAAAAAAAACGAAGCAATATTAAGACAATTATCTTACGACAACTTTTCAATCGGAGTTTTTGCTGGACAAATTTACCTTTAATAATTTATTACGAAAACAGTGACATGATTACATGAAACAACACTATTGGGGGAAACAATTCTCAATATGATTAGGTGTGCTCACAATATTTTGCTTTTGTATTGTAAAGTCCAAATTCGTCATACTTGGAGAGAAGATAACAAAAGTGCTCACTAATTTGATTGTTTTTTTCTTCTAATTATAATATCTTTTTAACTTCTTTTAGTTGTTATACTGTCATAGCTTATGTTATGAAAAAAAATCTAAAATTAAACATTACAAAAGTAAAAATTTCTTTCTTTCTTCAACAAGCTAACTCTAGATTTACTCGAGGTATGATCTTCCATTTTATTTCTTAAAGGGTGGTATTGGGTCAATTTTGGACTCGAAATAACCACTCTTCATATTTTTCTCCATATTTGATCTAGATAAGTGATTTGCACATAAATTTATGTTTTTTCTTCGTGATATTGTCGTCTGAGTATGACGTTTTGTTGCTCGCTGTCTTCTGCGACGTTGTCTGGTTTTCCGTTTTGTTGCATGTTCGTATTGTTCTTATTGAAAAGTTTGATTGAGCCAATTACATATTCGATCAATAATTTAAGGGTCTACGTAGCAGATCTGCATACACGTGGATTTTGATTTTTTGAATTTTATCATATTATTTATAGAAATTTGACTTTCATATACTTTTTTTAAGGGACTTTCATATACCGTTAACTTTGATGTTATAAATTTATTTGCAGATTCATTATTTACATATTTTAGCAAGGTTGAATATGTCATTATATTTATTCATGTATTTTTTTAGAGACATTCATGTATTTATTTGAATAAGTAACGGTTTATTTGCATTTTTTTGGACATATGTTAAAAAATCTATAAATAATAAATATTTATTACAAAAAAGTACTATCAAAATTTAGAGAGAATTTTTTATTTGACAAATTATTTTGAGAGAAATAAATTGACACACTTTTTAATAAATAATTGCTATATTTTTTATTTTAGGCAATGTTTTTAAAATTGGACCAGACCAACGGGTTCAACCGGTTCAACCAGAAATCGGAGCTGGTCTCGGTTCAGATGCCCTTGAATAACCGGTAGTCAGAAAACGAGATAAAAATCGGGAAAACCACTTTGAACGGTCAGAACCGTCAAAATAGGCGAATCGTACCCAGTTTATGGAAACCGTCTAGCCCATAATTTGCACGCATCTTGTACCTTTTTCCTTGTTTTTATTTTTCGTTGTTCACAAAAAAAATATGAGACGTCTCTTCTTTCATTGTTTTACGATAAAACAAAAATCAATTGTCGTCGTGAGTTTAACTCAGTTGGTAGGGACAATGCATAATATATGAAAGGTTCGGGGTTCAAACCCTGACCACCACAAAAAAAAAAAAACCAATTCCAAAGCGCCTGGGACCATATCTCTGCTTATCAAAGATTATTAGATTGGACTTCGGAAGGATTAGAGGTAAAAGAGGATGGAGTAGATTCGAGGAAGAAGGAGAAGAGGATAAATAGATTCAGATCTTTGTGCGTTTATTGATAACAATTTTCAGATGAAATGGAGCATAAGACATTGAAGGAGGTCAAAATTTTGCTGGAAACTAAACTTTGAAGAAGAAACTAAGACGACGTGTGAACGCATGATTGTTACAGTTGGAGATTTCATTCTCATTCACTTGTATTTTGGGCTAGTTAAGTTTATTAAGTTCATTTTAATTTGATTTCTGTTCTTCTCCCGGCACAAAACACTCGCGCCCAGTTGATTTGCCGAAAATACCTATGCGTTAGTTAAGTCACGCTGCGTGACTTAACTAACACACCTTATATTTTTGCGTGACTTAAGTCACGCACCACTGTCCTGTGCACGAGTTAGCTCACGCAAGTTGGCCGGTGGTTAGAACTCAAGAACACACGCTTTTTTGGACTTTGGTCAAAACATTTTAATTGGTTTTGCACTTTTTTTTAAAAGTTTTTTCAAGTTTTTTTGACTATATTTATGGTAGATATAGTCTATGTTACAATCTCCCCCTATAAATACACCTTCAAACTTTCCCATTTCCTCACACCATCTCACATTCTCACTCTCCTCCTCACTCTCTCCCCCTATGAATCTCCTTCTTTTCCTTCTTTATTTTGGTGTAAAAAGAGAAAGAGGCCAATTCCAGGGATAAAATGATGAGTAGTGACCAACTTTCTTGGGGAAAAAAGAATTAGATTAGGTAAAACTAAATGTGCAGATTTAGTTTTACCCCATGAAGGCTGATTTTCTTGTGGATGATTTTAGTTTTACCACCGGATACTAGGTTTTCTGGTGGTTTTTCTTTTAGTTTTACCACCGGTAGGTAGGTTTTCTGGTGGTTTTTATTTTTTCGCAGATTTAGTTTTACCTATTGTAAATGTAATAAGAATTATATTAATAAAATGATATTTTATATCTATTATTTTTGTTAATTTTTGCATTTAATTTATGATTGCGTATTGATGGAGTGTTGTTTGATTTGGAGTTGAAGGAATTTTCGATTATGGTGATTTGAGAGAGATTTGAGAAATTTTAGGAATGAGGAAATGAGCTACTGCCTGTGTTTAAAACAACACGCAACGCGAGTTAAGTCATGATGCGCTACTTAACTCACGCATCGTTAGTTAAGTAATGCAGACTTTAACACTTGTGTTATTTAACTAACGCATGAGTATTTTCGACAAAACAACTGGATGAGAGCGAAATGTGCCGGAAGAAGAGCAAAAATCTTTAAATTTTGCTAGTTAGTTGGGCCTAAATTATATTCTCCTTATTTTTACGGGGATTTATTTATTAATTTTTTTGGAATAAACCAATATTAAATAATCAATTTTTAATTTTTTTTAAAACATTGAATTATTTAGTATCTGATTCTACCGATTCTATAACATTTCAATCGGTTAGACGGGTTGAACCAAAGACCAAGGTCACAACATTTCTCCTTCTGGTTTTAAAAACAATGATTTTATCATACGTAGGCATTTAATTAATTTTTTTTTAATCATCCCGCAGGAATATGTATTATTATATGCAGAGTCATGATTTGAAAATCAAATACCTCACTTATTAACTTTAAAAAAGGTAAATTCCAGCCTCCTTGACCCAAAAGAAAAACAAAATTAAAAATTATTTTTTAACTGTATTTACTATAAACGCATCAGGCGTGTAACTTACTCTCTTTATTGCTACTCGTAAACTGATCCCTGATTCATTTGTCAGAACAAAACTTTTGTCTTTTCTATTCTCACCTAAATTATTCTTCCTCTTTCGATCCAAAAAATTCATTCATCTTTCTCATTACAAAATCCACGCGTCATGGATGTTCGACGCGCTCCACGCGCCGTTATCGACCCCAAACTAAGACGAGTCGGTTTCTTCGACCAACCCGAACCCGAAACCCCACCGATTCCAGACTCTCCACCCTCCGACCCAACCAACCCCGTCACCATCCCTCCGCCACGTCTTCTCTCCGAACGAACCGCCGCCGTTCCCGTCCCCGAGTCAAGGTTCCGACGTCAGGAACTCGACGATCAGGTGCCGATTGGAAGCTACAATCCTTCTCAGTCGGTACTCGGAACCTCGCCGACAGCGTCGATTGCGTCTAGCGGCGTTGGGATCATTGATGGAGAATTCTCTGAGGATTGTTCTCGTGTGGGATGGTTGCGTGGGAGTGAAATGAGTTATCGTGGTGGAAGGTTGGATTTGAATAATCGTGAAATTTTGGAGGAGAATGTGTTTTCTGCTGTTGCGGTGAATTTGGATAATCTTCCTCGAGGTATGTGTATGCTGTGATTGTTGTATATGTTTCATTCATGTGTGATAGTTGTTTTTGTTATTGAATGCAATTTTGGAATATTCCTTGTGTTCTAGTTATTATAGGAGTGATTTTGGATTGAAACTGTATAGATAAAGTGAAGTGATGCTGATAAAATTGAAACTATATAGCATTACTCTTGCGCTTTAAATGGCATCTCACAAGTGGACGGTGTGATTGGTCCTTTCGGATTAGTCTGACATTACTCCGTCCCAGAGTTGTCAGGTCCTTCCGGAGTAGGCGGTCATAATGCCAAGTTTTCAACAAAAATTCAATAATACATAGGCTCAAAAGTTATGATTGTAGTATTTTATAACTTTTTATAACTTTTTATACTGCTAATGTTTAGGTATATGAAACACGAAAACAGACACGATATAGGACACAGATACCCACACATAATAATTTGACCACACATGTAAATGTCTTGTTGGTATGTTAGGAGTCACATATTTAGTAGATGAAAGTGTTTAATGCGATACTTAAGTTATGCGGCTCTTCCATCTAAAGGAGTGATCTTTTGGATTTGGCTCGCCTCATGGGCTTAAGTCCTAACACGGTGTTCAGACACTGAGACACGTCTTTAGTGTAAAGTGTCGGTGCTATATTAGGTTTACTAGCTTCAACAATTTGTCACATTATTGAGTTTGCTATTGTAAGCCTAGGGTTATTTTATTGTCGTTGATTTCAGCAGTATTGGTGGAGCAGGCATAGAGTTTTGAATTACATTCTTTATATGGTTTTCTGGTTTTTAATTCGTAAGGATTCCCTAATCCTAATGACATTGGTTGTAGAGTGCAGACCAAGTGGTAGGATTTATTGTAACAAATGTAAAATTTTCTTTGAAACTCAATATTTAGTTTTATGAGATGTTAGCAAATTATTATTGTTTATTTGATGTGGCACAATGCAACTGAAGCATTGTTCTTTTTCTTGGTTCATTTTTCCATCTTGGTTTTCTACTCATGCACAGATCAAATCCATTTGGAAGACAACATTGAATATTTAGTCAATGAAAACCCTACTTGATTATCTCTCGTTATTTTTTAAAAACTCTAAAATCTATCAAACTTAAATATATTACCAATCGATATTGTTTGCAGCATCCAAGTCAGTCACCAATATATTTATAATAAAGTTTTTGCCTATTGCTTGAAAATTCCCATGAACCTCACATATACCCTATGATACTTCAATCCACATGTTTTGAACCCTTTAATTGCCATGGAAAAACCTAATCTTGATATGATTGATCCTAATCCTTTCACCATTTTAAAGCTAAGTTGTTCGATGAAGTACTTGAGTGGTTTTATATGTCTAACTTCTTGAATAATAATAACACTCTTTCTCCACGAGGTAGATGTATATGAACCAAACAATCTCATTGTATTATGCCAAAAATCAATTTTTAGAAAGGCCTTACAAGTTTAGGTCTTTTTGAATGGGTTTCGTTATAAGTTTCCTCGATCTTCCTCTATCACTCAAATGTACATAATATGACGAATTCTATAAAATATTCCTTTTAGCTAGAGAGGCATCTTTTGATTACAGAAAATGCTTGAAGCATTTTTTCATTTCACCCACATGGCTTGGAATCGGATCCTATGATTTGTATCTCTCTCATTCTCTTTATTTCTTTTATTTATGATAAACTCAAGATGCTTCAATTATATAATTTGTGATATAGTATGCTCTCAACTAAAGCCAGTGTTCTTCTTGCTTAAAATGTATTCCATATACTCTTTCACTTTTATGTAACTGGAAACCGTGTTATCTCCACTACTCAAGTTTACCATTTACTTCCTCTTTGAACATTTCCAGTACAACTATGTCATCTACAAAAACTACAAATTAAGGCACTGGCTTGTGGGTATGCTTATGCCCTTGCCAGGACCATATCCTCAGGCCATCCAACTCGAAGTAAAGCTTAAGCAGTTAGATGGAGGATCAAGACTTGGCATATATAATATATCTTTAATTTGATTTATAAGATTTTCTGTTATGGTTTCTGCTGTGTCATTTATGTACTAAGCACTAACTTACATAAATTTGTCTTTTATGATTATTAATTTGTTGCCTAATCAAAGCCTATATGTGTTCTATGTAATGCTTTCTAAATGGAATAAGTGAACTTGAGTCTTGAATTTAGAAAAGGTTAAGAATCTTGAAATGATCGTTACACTTTGCTAAGTTCTTTATAAATGCATTTAATCAAAAAAAGCCCTTCCTTTGCTAGAATGTAGGATCTATATTTTAACACTTTCTTTTTTGGTGTGTTTTAGTTTTGCACCAAAGGATATTGTAAATGGGAAAATCTATACAATTGCTTAATCAATAAAAAATGTACGAAGTGGCTAATCTTGTGCCTTAGTTTGTGATGTACAACCTCCGGTCACTATTATAAGCAAAGTCTATATTTTAGATTCATTCAATTAATGATGTATATAGTCTTTATTATAGACCACATACATCATTTAATGAATGAATCTAAAATGTTGATTTTTGCTTATAATAGTGACCGGAGGGTGTATAAATGTACAAATGTTCTTGGAGATGCTTTGAGCCTATTCTTCCTGTTAATCAATCAACATTTACTAGAATATCTTGTGGTATTGGATGTTGAAAAATTATAAATAAAAATGAAGGCAGTATAAACCTAATTATTGATTTCCTAAGGGGGTAGTAGTGCAGTAATAAATTTTGTTTTTCAATCTATTTATCTGTATATCATTTTTCATTTGTTATAGTAGATTATGTTGTTATTTTATCCATTAAATCAACTCCACCTTGTGTGAAAGGGATTTTATTCTCTTTTTTTGTATTACCTTATTCTCTTGGATATTAATAATGCCGAGCAAAACTCTTGCAGAAAAGAAACACGAGGCTGTCAAAGAAGTATGCCCCGATACACCATCAGTTTCACTGCCATTGAAATCAAAAACTACAAAGGCTGAGAGGCGAGCATTGCAGGAGGTACAAAGAGCTGCAAAGGCTGCTTCTAAAGGTTGTAGTTAAGATTCATTCTGACTTGAATTCGTATAATTTTTGGATTGACACCATGTGTAGATATTTTATAACAATTTATAAAGTTTATAACAATATATAAAGGGAATATGAAATTTTGGGCTGGTGTTTTCATTATGCAAATTATACCCTTAAACAAATTTGGCTATAAGAATGTTATATTGTTTGTGTTATTGAAAAAGATAAGAATTTATATTATATTTGTTATATTGTTGGTTAAAGATAAACATATTGTTATAATTTGAATTTCACAAACATCTATTCTATAACAGTGTATAAAGGGAATATGGGATTTTGGACTGGACTTTTCATTATTCCAATTATACTCTTACACAAATTTGCCTATAAGAATGTTATATTGTTGGTAATATTGAAAAATATAAGAATTTATATTATATTTGTTATCTTGTTGGTAAAAAATAAACATAGTTTGTTATAATTTAAAAGTCACAAACATCTATACAAATAATTTTAATCAAAATTTCATAAAAAATATTGTTTATAATTTACACGCGTTAGCACAGTAAATAAAAGCAGAGAAACAAGCGCTAGTCCCTATAAAGTTTTAATCCTAGCCTTTATCCTCACTCAATATTGACAACTGTTTGTTACACTGGACATTGCTGTTTCCTTAATGGACCAAACACTGATCAAGTTTCTTAGAAAAATTTCAGCAAGTTCTCAATATTTGGCCTGGAAAGAGAGAATATGGAGTTCACTGTTTTAGCAGATGCTTTTAACATCTTAGTTTGTTTTGTCAAAAAAAAACATCTTAGTTTGTTATCTAGTTGCTGATATTCAGGAATTCTATGTCTTCTATATTATTTTTGCAGTCTGTGGTTGGTTTGATTGTTATTCTGTATCCAGCTAATGGAAATTCAGCAGTTGCTGAATCTGGCAAAGCAGCTTTAATTGAAAGTAAATATCAGTCTTCACTAAAGAAAGATGGTCCTCCAGTTACATCGGCAGTCACTATTGATAAGAAATCTGGGAATCGTCCTCTGGAGAAAGAGAGGAAAAAAGATGCCCCTCCTCAACGAATGCAGTTTGATGATCAAAACAGAGTGGGAAAAGCTAAAAGGCGTGCGTTAGTCAATCAAACTGAAGCAAAAAACAGAGTTGAATTATTTCGTCATTTGCCTCAATATGAACATGGGTCTCAGCTCCCTAATCTTGAATCAAAGCTTTTCCAATTGGACTCCTTGCATCCTGCTGTGTTTAAGGTACTCTTTTTGAAATTTTGTAAGGTTGGTTCCGTATAATGTAAATCTTGAGATTAACACCACCACCAACAACAACCAATCCTTATCCCACCAGGTGGGGTCAACTGCATGGATCAAATTGCACTAGTGTTCTATCATAAAACATATTACGATCCACCTCATTAATCTCTAGATTTTTCTTAATAGTTTCTCTTATAGTTTACTATGTTATCATATTTTCATTTTAAAAAAATATTTATAATTTTAGTTAAGATTTTACAATTTGTGTCGCAATAACAACATTGATGATCTTTCCCCCACTTCTCCTCTCCCAAGGTAGGTTTTAGATTTTGACAACCTTTTGAAGATTAATGTGATGGCATTATTTTTCAGGCTCTACAACCAATTCCAGTGTTTATTTTCTCAAAATTATTCTTTTCTATCCAGTCTCCCATTTTCTCTTATATTTTCTATGAATATTGTGTTATCAATAATATTAGCCTGAGTATTCGTGCTTTTTTCTCTTGAATTAGAACCTGCTTCAATAATATTTCTAATGCCCATATAGATGGGTCGTGACTTCTGCTGCTTCTCAAGTCAGTTTAGTTGTGCTTTTTTATTTCTCATCATACATTCTTAGACCCCTCTTTTTTGGTTTGAATTGCAACTAAACTTAAATAAAATGGCAATTTAGGCATGGTGCTCATCAGCTTATTTACTTGTCAGGTTGGATTACGTTATATGGCCGGAGATATATCAGGGGTTAATGCTCGTTGTACTGAAATGCTTAGAGCGCTTCAGGAAGCCATTATAGACTACTCGACTCCTCCTGAAAAAGTACTTATTCGGGAGTTAACTGCAAAAATCAGTAGTTATATTTCATTTATTAATGAATGCAGACCACTTTCTATTAGTATGGGAAATGCAATTAGGTTTGTGAAGCGTCGAATTGCCAAGTTGCCCTTAAGTCATACTGATGTTGAGGCTAAAACAGCTCTTTGTTCTGATATTGACCGATTCATTAATGAAAAAATAATTATTGCGGATAAGGTGATTGTTGGGCATGCTTCTACCAAAGTTAGGGATGGTGATGTTCTTCTTACATATGGATTATCTTGTGTTGTTGAGATGATTCTCTTATCTGCTTATGACGTCGGGAAAAAATTCCGAGTTGTCGTGGTAGACTCACGGCCAAAGCTTGAAAGCCAGGCCTTACTTAGTAGGCTTATCGCCAAGGGCCTGAGTTGTACGTATACTCATATAAATGCTGTTTCTTATATCATGCACGAGGTTACAAAAGTTTTTCTGGGGGCTTCTGCCGTTCTGTCTAATGGAACTGTACTTTCAAGGGTTGGGACGGCATGCATTGCAATGGTGGCTCATGCATTTAGTGTTCCTGTGTTAATCTGTTGTGAAGCTTTTAAGTTTCATGAAAGGGTGCTACTTGATTCAATATGTTGCAATGAAATAGGTAAGTTTGAGCATCAGCTTGTTAATGTTGAGCTTTCCAGCTCTGTCAGGCATGAATGCAGCCCTATTTTGAAACACCGTTGGTGATAAAATTAACCGACTTAAAATTACATACAGGTGACCCAGGGGCTCTTGCCACGGTTCCTGGAAGAATGGACATAAATTATCTGGAAAATTGGACAAATGAAGAGAATTTGCAGCTTTTGAATTTAATGTAAGATTTCGATATTCCATTTAATTAAAGTTGAACCAACAGCCCCTGAAAATTGGATTGACTTATTTTTATTTTGTTTGCTAGGTATGATGTTACTCCTTCAGATTACGTCTCAGTTATTGTTACCGACCATGGAATGGTAGGTTGATCAGTGTATAAAGTACAACGTTTTTGGTCATCCAGTGTGTCACCACCTAATCTATTGAAATTAGGCAAACTTCTATTTAGCTCGTTTCCTGCATTCTATGTGGAATTTTTGGAATTCTAACCTCTTCCGTTATTATTTTGCTCATGCATCCGTAGTTTAGCTATTTATGATATAATTTGAAAATTACATCATTATTAATTTCGAAAAAAAGAAAATTACATATCTGTCCTATGCTCGAGAACATTTGATCCTACCAGTCCATAACTTAAATGCAATTAGTTTCTAGATGCACCAGGTTAATTTTTTTTAGCACTGATGAATAATATTAACATTTGGAATATTTTTGCATCCTCGTTCTTTTTAATTATTGTTTTGCTTAAATTTCCAGTTTCAGTCTTTCATCTGTTTTTGTTGTTGCAGATCCCTCCGACAAGTGTGCCTGTGATCGTGCGTGAGTATGGACAAGAGCATTACTTGATATAGATAGAGATAAGTTAGAAAGTGACTTTAGTGACAACCCGCAACCAATTTTGAATAGAACTTTACTGCATACTTGATGTCTAGTTACAATTTTTTTTTTTTTTTAATTCTTTTATTTTGCTTTACCTCTACAAATGACTCTGGAGATATACTAGTTTTGATCAATGTAACTCATTCTTCAGGGACCTTTCCCCCATAGTAGTGGATAGGCAGGTTAGTGTTAGCCACCTGTGTATGGACCTTAGCCACGAGTTTTTCGGCCTATGCGCTAATAACACGAAAACACTTTGGTCCTAGGTTTTCGATCTCTATTTTTGCACTTTGTTTTGCTTATTTGGGCACTTCCCTTTTCTTGCTAAAGAAACTTTATCACCATATCCTAGGTGATCCATTCATTGAGTCCTTTTCCACTCTACTCCCTTGTTATGTACACATGTACTCTTATTCAATATCATAGTCTAAAGTTATATTCATTCTTATATGTTCACTCAATTACGTTATAAGAGCTTTTATAATGTTTAGGACTTAAAACTAAGAGTTTGTAACTGGGAAAGTGTCCTCCCAGAAAAACAACAACTTTATCAAATTTTTTTGCATTTTAAGCTCAATGAATGTTGAGTTCTGCCGTCTATGTGACTGTTTGGATTGGCACTGCAACACGTTGAGTCAAATCACGATGAAAGACAACCTTAATGCAGAAGCAAGACTTGGAGCTTTTAAAAGGTTGCGATGGAGACAATGATACAACTTACACGTGAGTTTGAACATTCAATAATGTAAACTTACACTTACATTGTATCTTTTATGCTCTTGTCAAAAAGTTATTGTAATTTAACAAAAATTCTAGCCATCGTCGGATGGATTTCTGGATTCATTCATATGTACTAGGCGGAGTGGGTAGCAAGGTATTTCCAGCAACTCATTTTCATTGGTAACTATATGTACCCGTGCCCACATCTATAATACACAATTTTGTTAACATAGTTAATTTGACATGAACATTTGAGGAGGAAGAAGAGAAGAACCCATAGAGGCTAGGTTTCATAAACATAATGAGCAAAGCTTGAATGTGTAGTCTTACATATAATTGAAAAGTCTAAAATACCCTTATTAATAAATAATAACTATGTTATCTTAAACAAATTTTACACTGCCTATCGTGAGTTTTTGCTTTGATTTTTTAAGTCTATCTAATAATAGGTATGTGTTTAATATTGTCATCTAATTAGCATATTCCATAGAATATATTGTATGATGCTGAAGATGAAATGCGTCTAAGGACCACATATTTTACTCGTCCATCCTAAAAGAAATCAAACTACCATAAAAATATACTTATAAATCTAACATGTCACCATGTTTAACTTCAAGACAAAGATAGTGACATAAAACGAAGTCAAATTACTTGTCTTAGTATATGTCTCATTCTGTGTTCTTCTAATAATTACCAAATTATATCATAATATATAAAACAACAATGCAACAAATATTGAATACAGTACTCCTTACATCACAAGAGAGTAATAATTTTTTAATTGATGTCGGAAAAGCACTGAAAATGAGACATTAAAAAGTATGTACAATTTAATCAGAAACAATATTTTTAGAATAATACTAGTTCCACTAAGAAATTATTGTGGAAGGTACACATGTTCTATATATGGTTGTTGTGTAGTGATAATTGGAGCAGGAATAACGTGAAAAAGTAAGAAAAATTGTGCTACGTCAGTGAAACATGTCATAGCATCTTCGGCGTTATCTACGCTGTGCAAGATTCGTATAATAATTTAAGACAACAATGAATGGATGGTAATGTTGTAACAAATCCTTTACACAATCAGAAAATTGAGAATTTAAAATTATACTATGTTATTGCATTTTTCTTTCGTGTACATTGTATGTGTGGTGAAGATAAATTATAGGTTATTGAGAAGAAAAAGAAAATGCTGAAGTGAGATATTGTGTCCTTTGATCAGCTTCTCCTTGTTCTTCTTGATCTCCAAATAATTGCAGATGGGTTTGGACAGATTCTGTATGGAATTTTTGGTGATGGACTATGAGGGACTCTGCAATGCAATTTTAAAACTCAGTTATTTCTAATAGCAGTATTAAAATTAATAAACCTAAATGTTCTTGGTGTCTATTTCTAGTTCAAGTGTCACAAATTTCACACATATTTAAATTTGGATTGTATTCAGCAATTGTCCATTCATAGTGTCACCTATGACAAAATATATATATTTTTTTTAGAGTCAAAATATATATATATTTTTTAAATCCTAAACAAACATTTAAAAATGACAAAAGTGATATTTTTTTAAGAAAAATATAAAACAAACGGGGCCTAAAAATGATTTTTTTAACAAGATGAATTTTTTAAAAATTTGAAACAAACACAACAAAATAAAAATGTTTTTGGTTTAAAAATTAGATTTTTTTTTTTCAAAAAAATCCCAAACAAGCGGGCCCTTAATCATTACAAGAAATTTATAAAGAATTGACCCTTTTCTTATAAAAACAAAGAGAGATGCAATAATAAAGAGAAACAAAATTGTCTCTTTTCATATAGTACGTGTAAACAATGTTTATTTCTGATGATATTTAAACTTCTAAATTTCTTTCCGTAATTGTAGCTCAGTTGGTAGCTACCAGAGATAATATTTGTAGGGGTTAGGGTTCGAACCCCGGATTCCTCACTTTAAAAAGTGTGTGATCTAAAAAAAATAGATTTAAATTTCTAATATTAATTAAATAAAAGTCTCATGATGATGAACTTTTTATGGTGAGAATGATTGTAACGAAACTTACTGTAATGTAGAAATGTCAATCTGAGAAAAGTCCAAGTTGGTTGAACTATCTAATACAGCTGCTGAGGATATCATGGGACTTAGTGGGTCACCATGATGAGTAGGTTGTTTAATGGCAAGTACTCTGCAGTTGAAATTGCTTGATATACTATTGTGGGAATGGGCCATTGCTAATCTATAATAATAATAAATAACAAATGAATAAAATCATTGCTTTGAGTTTCTTAATTTATGTAGTAGTGCTACAAAGTTGCACTACTTAGGTAAATTTAATTAAATAAAAGGAACAAACTGAAATCAATGCATTTGGTATGTGATTATGAGTTATGACACAGAATACAAGGAATATGTGTCAAATGAAATTGAAATGGTTGTGTAAGTATTTGATTGAGCCACCACATCAATTGACTAAGCCAAATGTTTGTCCTTATTAGTGTCGGCTTAGAATTCATCTTTGTTTTTCTTAAAAATATAATGTCAGAGCTCAATTTTGCAAAATATGTAATAATAGAGAAAATACAGTAAAAAATAATAGAGAAAATTACATCCACTTTTCGTGAGATATGTCTAAATAATACTTACTCTCTATTTTCTAATAAATAATGTTTCGTATCAAAGGCGTGTCTGACACTTGTTGATGTCGGACACCACAAACCCACATGTTAAAAATATCATATATGACATTCTGTATATATCAATGCTTTATTGGTAACATTTATATTTTATTTTTTTAACAAGCAAAAATTGAATTGAGAGGTTATTAAAGTTGTTTCAACAAATAAAATAGTAAATATTCCTTTGAAAAATAGAAGAAGTATGTTTGTTATTTTAGCACATTTTAAGCATACCTCGCACCTAGTGAAATCAATTTTCTGTATTTATTTACAGATAGATATGATAGCAAGGAATCCTGCTTTAGAAGACTTCCTTACTTAAAGGATAGAATGGTATATTACATAGTTAGAACATAGTCATTTCTAAACGCAACAGAGGTCCCTTCTTTTATTAGAAAAACAGATAAAAAAAGTGGGTCCAAAAATCTTTTGACATGTTCTGGCACCTTTAATGAAGGCACGTGCATTTGCCAAACTTTTTGTGACCAAATTTTGAAGCCCTCTGGCAGAAAACTATTTAGTTAATGCAGCCAAAGGAACACAAATTCATGTGAAATTTTGAGAAGAAAAAGATGTGACTGTTTCTAATTTTGTTGTTAAAACTTAGATACATCAAATTTAGTGACTAATTTTATTTTTTCAACTTTTTCTAATACTTGAAGGTTGGGATCAGCCAGATTGGCAAAGAAGATGTCACTAAATTGAAATTCACGGAACACAGAAGGTTGAAGTTGACCTCTAACCACAAACTAACCATTTTCTTGTACATAAATACATTTCCAGAAAGAAACTTGAATTTTAGGTTTTCAATGATCGACCACGATTTTTATATCAATTTGTAAGATGAAGACCGTTTTCATTTATAAATACATGTCGAGACCTAAGACCGTATATCATTCAATGCGACACACTTAACGCCCGTTTCAAAATGAATTTTTTTATCAAAATGAAATGAATTCTTAAGAAATGTAAATATTATTAACAAATTTTTAAAAGAAAGGTCTAATATGGACTAAAATTTCATTGATATTTGTAGCTGAATCACAATGAAATTAGGACTAAAATTTTAAAACCTTAGTGATCAAACATTTAAGGAAACCAAGTTTTCAATACTAACAATAAATAACAATTCCAACATGCTACTATAATAACCTTTCATTAATTGACCTGAAAATTAAAATGAATTATTTTCATATTAGCACTTACTTGTAAAGAAAACTATGATCATGGAGTCCAACAACAAGCATAGAAGCACCAATTTCTCTCACAGTAGCTGCAATCTTTGTTCCTTCATTGTCCCCTTCTGTCACAATAATCTCAACCTTTGTCTGCAACACAATCCTAAGTTTTTTTATATGACACATATCAATTAATTTGAACATAAAATAAAAACAATAACAAAATCTTAAGAACTAATAATCAAACACATTATACATACATTGGGATAATCGTTGCAAATGTCTTGAAATGAAAGTGCTAATCGAAAACCGTCGAGGCGAAGAAGACGAGCTTTGCTTCTGCTTCTACTTCTTGATCTTGTGTTAGAAGAATTGTAAACATGAAGAAGTGTGATTATATCACCATATCTAATGATGTTTAATAGAGCCCATTTTAGGGCTGTTCTAGCTGCATCTACATCTTCTACCACCACAACTATTTTCTTCACATCCATTTTGTTTTTTTCTTTCTCTCTATCTCTTTTCTATCTACTCTTCTTTGTTCTTTATTTATATTATCATTAACTCAACCAAACTTGTCTCTTTCTGATGTTTGGTTTATGTGATCCGTTAATTCTTTAATTTTTAGACTTTATATATATTTTAGTATTGATTGATTAAAAATGAGTTTAATATTTAGTCCATAACAGAATCATATGAAATGTATGACAGGGAAATGTCCCTGTATTGTTACCTCATGTGGAATTGCCGGCTCTTATGTTAATTATTTGTCTACAAAATGAATGAAATGATAGAAATTGAAAGAGTAGATAGAATAAAATTGAAATGATAAGAACAATGTGAAGAGTGAAATGACAAAAAAAAATTATATGTTTTTTATTGGAGAGAAATAAAATGAAAGAGAAGTGATTCTTTAAAGCTAGAGAAAAATATAATTATCTTTTTTACAAAAAGAAAACATGACTATTGATTTCTTTTTGTTATAAACCGAAGTGATTTTTTAAAGCATAGAGAAAAATATAATTATCTTTTTTACAAAAAGAAAATATAATTATTGATTTTCTTTTTGTTACAAACAGAAAAGAGAAAAAAAGAAAAGAAAAAACTATAATAGGCTAATGCTGGCAAAAGAGATGCCTAACGCATCATAAGTAATATGGAAGATAAATCTGAAGGAGTAGTATATAAAATCATTAATCTCACGTAACTTTTAGCACCCAACTTAGCCAAACAATCATCATCGAAGTTACCTTTCCGAAGAGTATGACACAAATCAACAATCCAATCTTGACTCAAGAGCTTCTTAATTAAGATAATCAAGTTACCAACCCACTAGGGTTGATATGGTGGTGTTGCCTTCAGACCTTTGACGTATGTTCCTCCTTGAGGTCTCAAATTCAATTATCCTCGATGCCAATTTAGGTGGGTTAGTTTAGCTTCTTCAAACAAACTTAATCACATGCAAGGAATATGAATAACAAATAACCCTTCGAAAACCAGTCGACCAACACAAATCGACCATGGTAAAGTGCAAGAATCTCAGCAAGTAAGTTACAAGAGGGATCAATATTAACACAGAAACCGCATAGAAAATAGCCTTCATGATCTTGAATAGGAACACCAAAATCCGTTAATCTTGAATCCCTAAACGCGCTATGATGGCCGGATATGGCAAGTGTATTAAATCGTTTACCAAGTAATAAAGTGATAAGTAGAGTATCGTATCCACAGGGATTGTCGTTTCGTCCAAACATTTACCAAGTAATAAAGTGATAAGTTGCAATTTTTATATGTTTGCAATAGAGCAAGTTTACTTGTTTTTGGTTGCAGAAAAGTAAGCAGCGGTTAGGATTCTTCGAACCCCCCCTGTATATATTGTTGGATATTAAGTAACATTAATGTTGTGTTTATTTATCTTAGGTAGACTATACAAGGGATGAGGCCGTTGAGACGTTACTAACCTATTTGGTCTATCCCTCCGATTGCTAACTGCACCTACTGATCGCACGTGATCCTTACGTGCGGGGTCTTGCTAATTCAAAGGTAATTGAAACATAAACTTAAACTGGCTTTCCAGTGTTTCCCAAGGCAATGAAGGCCAAGGTTCCATTAGGGCTGCCCATCTATGAATCTTAGGACACTCATAACACTCTCTCTCTCTCTCTCTCTATGTTCTTAGTAGTTCAGCAAACGGGCAACCCTAATCTACTTCGACCTTACTAAGGGTTTCGAGAGAATGGTTCTATTAGGTTACAACTTATTTCCTTCAGCTAGGCACTTGTTTCCCTAATTACTAACTAGTTAATTCCTAGGTTCGGTAGGGCACCACTCGGTCTTAATAGTTTCACCTACTAAGTACCTACGACTGTGGTCAACAATCTTTTCAGTATCTTTGGCTAGTTAATAATCACTTGTTTCCTAGACAGATAGTTATCAGTAAAAGGATATAAATATCATGATATATGCATCTAATTAGTGATAGCAATATTAGGTCTTGTCATAACCTAAGTACCTAATCTAGGGTTGCACCTATCACAGAAATAAACTATTTCATAATAAAACTTAATAGCGACCAAAAAATAAATAAAATATAAACGACAATAAATTAAATAAATATTCAACAAAAATATACGGAGGTTCATTTTAAAACTCTAACCTAAAATGATTTAGTTACACATGGTAACTAAAAAGAAATTACTAAAGATAAAAACATACCCTAGAAAATCAAGTAGAAGATAGAAACTCTCCCGAAGCTCCAAAGTTGCCTTCCTCTTGAACTGCCACAATTCTGAACGAGAAATTTTGAATGAGAAAGACTAGTATTTATAGTGAGAGTTTCTGTAACACCCTATTTTTGTTAAAGCGATAAAACACGCGAATAAAGCACATATTCAAGAAATAGACGCTACGTCTTCACATCAAGATTCAAACAACATGCACATATAAAATTCCTCAACAGTCGCAGCGGATAAAAGTCATACATCTCCAAAATATACATGTCATAAGATCAATATACATCATCATATAAATCTCCAAGTCTCGACACATGGGCAAAAACTCAACAACATAAATCTAGCATAGAATAATCATAAAGACAGACATCCTAGATCAGAGCCTACCCTACGACTCAAGAGAAAACGATAACGGAGATAGCTCCCGCTATCCAAGCACTCACCAAGCAAACTACTCCTGCACTCTGTAACACCCTATTTCCCGACGATAATTATTAAATAATAGGAATAAATTTAATAATTAGGATGTTACAAAACTTCACATGATATTACACAATGGCATACATTTTCCTTTTAAATAATAATTTCAACAACAGAAAACAATTCTCTATTCTCATTAATAAAAATTTCTCTTGTCATTCAACATCGAAGTAGAAATAACTATAGTTCTAAAGATT
>Ga0228710_1002894_pt1 | contig 27274 bp, 15 predicted proteins | sample MedpolnodulmetaG_FD_177995 | JGI IMG/M metagenome (GOLD analysis project Ga0228710, IMG submission 177995) | Root nodule microbial communities from Medicago polymorpha collected in Santa Monica, California, United States - pink nodules | ecosystem: Host-associated > Plants > Roots > Nodule... | reverse complement strand
ACCATTTAGGAAAGCACTTTTAACATCCATTTGAAAGAGTTTGATGTGTTTATGTGCAGCATAAGCAAGTAAAATTCTAATTGCTTCTAACCTTGCTACATGAGCATAAGTCTCATCATAGTCAATACCTTCTTGTTGATTATAACCTTGAGCAACTAATCTTGCTTTGTTTCTGACAACCTTACCATTTTCATCCAGTTTATTTCTGAACACCCATCTTGTTCTAATGATGGTTTTGTCTCGAGGTTCAGGTACCAATTTTCAGACTTTGTTTCTTTCAAATTGAGAAAGTTCTTCAGTCATGGCTTCAATCCATGATTGATCAATGATAGCTTCATTTATGGATTTTGGCTCCATTTGAGAGATCATAGCCATGTTTGTTTTATCTTGGAATGACGATCTTGTTCTTACTTTATCGACAGTATCTCCAATGATTAATTCTTTAGGATGATCAACAACTGATTTCCAACTTGGAGGAATGGATAAAGAAGATGAGTCTGGTAATTGTAGTGAGAGGAAAAATAGAGAGAAAAATTAGTTTCTCCTAGTTCGTGTTAGTTAGTATTCTCCTATTTATAAGAGAGAATGGTAATTGTACTCTCCTTGTATTTAGAGAAAGGTCTTGTAATTTCTTCCACTTAGTGAAAGTTTTCTACTCTTGCCCCGTGGTTTTTCCCCTTATTTGTTGAGGGGTTTCCACATAAATATTGTGTGTTCAATGCCTCTTTTCTCGTCTCTTATTTTAGCTGTGTGATAATATTTTGTTACTCTGGTACCCAACACAAAATAGAATTGATACAAAAGTTAGAAATCCAAAAAGTATTTTAAGATTCTGCTAAAAATAACAGAAAATTGAAAGGATTAAGGGTGTCTGTTTGAAGTTTAAGAATTATATTCTCAGAAATACATGGATAGAAAATAAGTATACACATATTTGTTATAAGATTGCGAAATAATTACTTTCGGATATAAAGGTTCTTCGGAATGGAATAACTATTCATAATTTCTAATATTTGCAAAATATTATTCCGAAAGTTAAAGAGTGGGAATGTGGGTTCTGTGAAATGTTTGAATTAAAAAGATACTTAAACTGTTCAATGAGTGTGATACAATTGGCAACACATGTTGAGTTTATAGATGAGATGATCAAGGTTAGATCTCTACAAGATAAAGTACGTTGAGTTTATGAATGAAATGATCAAAGGTTGATAAAACACTTATCCAAATAGCAATCATACAAAAATGATTATAGTCTCTCCATATTCGTCTTTCACACTTTCACAAGGCTTGAAAACGTGAGAGAGAAGCATTACTCAGACATGATCATAAAACAACTTCAAAATTTAAAATACAGGTTATTGACAGATATTAATTTGCAAAAGACTACAAAGAAATTATTTATAGACATCACAGGAAAACGTCGTGATTTCTTCAATAATGTTGTTGGAAGAGGAAATAGTAACCAATAAATACAAAATAATTTACATACAATGTTAATGCTACCATCAAGCATAGATAAACCAAGGAGCAGCAGGGTTATATATTTTATTAGATAAATTTATTGTTAACAAAACTAGTCATTAGATAACCTTTCAATTAAACATATAGATATTTGGAGACAAGAAAAACATGTGAAGTCCTTCAGGATGCAAGCCCATCAGTGAATAGAGTCAATTTGGAGTGACTAGCACAGACAGAAGCAGTATCCGAACGAGTATCTGTTGCCATCGGGAAAAAGGATTCAATTAGAATACGTGCCCAAAAAAGAAACCTATTTTGTTAATGAGAGCTTCTTTTTCCACCCTACGTTTCTGAAAAATCACACATGTGTCCGAAAATATACGTTCGAGTAGGAAAAGAAGTTCCCTTCTGTTATACAATTGCCACTAACCAGTCCTCACAAAAGGAGCACATTACAGGTCAACAACATAACTTCTAGTCACCTTAAACAGAAAATTGTATCCCAAGTCACTTGTAGATGGTTAGACTTTCACTTTCTTAATCCAACGGAGTTGGCTGTAGTCAGATGGAGAGAACTCGCCGGGTTCCTTAAACCGTGGTTCGGATCACAACAATTTAGCTACTATTCGATTCCATTCTTAGGGCCCTCTTTTATTTCTCTCTTTTGTGTCGTTATTTGTATTTTACCACTAAATTTGTTGGCTAGTACTTTTTATTTCTATAGTAATGAAAATCTGCATTTTGAACTGCCACTTCCCTCCCGTAAACCACATAGCACGTTCAGGATTCTGCAATGCTGTTTAATGACAAAGCTGTTACTCTGCTGACAATCAACATCATTCTCTGTACTAGCTCTTCAAATGATGGCCGTTGTTTCGGATCACTACTCACACATAACACAGTAAATTTTTCAGTTTGAGTAAGAATATGTTAATCTCTGTCATATTAGAAGTGAAGGGGTTAATGCATATATGCAATAAAAGCACCTTTGCCAGCAGTCATTTATGATTGACGCTACATGAGGGTCAAGCCCCTCCGGCAGGTCCAGTCTTCTATCCATAAAGCCTACTATTCCAACAACCTTTCAAATGAAATACAGAAATTACAAGCTGCTCAGTTACCTTAACAATGCTACTTAATTTCAGTTCTATACATATAATTACCTAACATAACATTTGAATAATTAGCTGTTAAACACATTTAACTAATCACTTGTATATACTTAACCTCTTAAGTATCTATAGTTAATCAAATTTCCAACCACCTTCCTTTAATATTGGTGGTTAAGCATATCCAAATTATTGGTTAAACATGTTTGAAGTTTGATAATTGTTTCATTCCAAAAAATAAGTTCGACAAATGTTTATTCAAAGTGATATGAGGAGATACAAGTGAAAATATACGTGAGTGACACGTTCCGTGTGCAGTAGACCTTAGTCCAGAAAGCAAAGACAAATGTTTGTTGTATACATGCGTGTGTAGTGCGTGCGAGAATGTGTGAGAGAGAAACCTGTAAGGAATTCAAATCTTTCCATGGAATAGATTGAGTCATTATTTCCCAAAGAACGACTCCATAGCTGAAGACATCAGACCTGCATAAAAGAATAAATGAGAAGTTACTAAAAAGGAACTTAAGCTTTAATCGACATTACCAATTTTATAAGATCCAGCATTGATTAGAAGTGCAAAATAATTTCCCATGTCTTGTTTTTTTAACACCGGACAAAGTAGGACACTGATTGAAAGAGCTCCAATGACATCCATTTAGAAACTTCTCATCAAATATAAGATTGTAACCTCTATATCAAGGCTGGACAGTTACAATTAAGGTATTTAACTTCGTAGAAAATTGCAAACAGATACGGCTGACCACAATTGAGGCAAGTTATTGTGATTGATTCATTCCTCTAGACCAACATGACAGGTTAGAAAATAGTTACAGAGAACGACCATTTGGAAAATTTTCAGGAATGATCATCAAAGTTTTAAAATCTCTTCAAAAGATTTAGATAATTTTGAGAAAAATTTTCAGACTGAACACAAACTTTAAGTCTCAGCTCCAAAGAATTACTTTTCATTTGAAGGTTCACTGCGGAGGACTTCAGGGGCCATCCACTGAGGCTGCATTTTGAAGGCAAAATAGGCTTGTTAGAAAGAGAGAACAATAAAACTGCATTAAATAAAAATTATATCATTTTTTTACTGTTACTAGCTGTTCAAGTCAGATATTTTGTATATCGAAAAGAGAGTAAGCGAGTGTTGTCATTACAGTGCCTCTCCCAGATTTGGTAGTCAGTAAAGTTGCATCCTTCAATTTGGACAGGCCAAAGTCTCCAACCTGAGAAAAAAGCAAAACTCATTTACCAACTGGTAGATATTCAATCTTCCTGGGACTACTGAACGCATTTTCAAGAAATCCTTACCTTGACATTCCAGTTTTTATCAACAAGCAGGTTAGAAGACTTTAGGTCTCTATGCACGATTGGTGGATTTCTGTGGTGAAGATAATTCATTCCTCTAGCCTAGAAAAAACAACAAAGTGAGTCAAAAGATTGCAACAATAAAGGCTCGAACTTGACATGTGTGTGCATTCGTGACAAAGAAAGAGAGAGGGAGGAAAACTCACAACATCAAGAGCCATTCTAAGATGCCTTTTGATGTCTAATGTTTGATTGTTCTTGTGAAGTGTTCTGAAAAGGCTTCCCCTACGAATCCAAAAAATAATAATAAGCAATGCAAGATGGTTCGCAATAATTTCTTCACGAAAAAAAAGTTAATTGAACATTTTGTGCACACAGTGAACATGAGATTCATATTCACTAATACACATGTCTATTATCTAAAGAAACAAAAATACAATAGATACATAGTATTTTATGTGCATCCGACCTAAGTGTAACTCCTTTATCAGTTGGTGTAACAAGCTATTTGATGAAGTTGTCCTAACTCTTACCTAGGTAATAACTCTGTCACTATGGCATGCCTTTCCTGAGAATATATGGCTCCCATGAAAAGCAATACATTTGGGTGTCTCAATCTTTTCATTATATCAACCTGAAAGCCAAAAATTTCAGAGATCGGCTGCTTTCTAAGGCAATAAAAATAAAATAAAGATACCTCTTTTTTGTGGTTTTGTAAAGTCTCCTCTGCGTATCCATTCCCAAAGTAAACCTTGACAGCAACATCCTGATAAAATTGAAAATAAGTTTTCAGGCAAATGGCAAGTCAATAATCCTTACAAGACAATTGAAGAGCATGCTACGTTTATACCGATGCATTCCAAATTCCATGATAAACAACAGCATAAGAACCTGTAAGATAAAGTAAAACATAAGAAAGATGTTGATAGAATTAAATAAAAGCAATATAGCATTTCAACTCCTCATCATAAAAGACTCATAAAATGCACATCAAAATTAATTACCTTGCCCAATCTCCCTTCTTAATTGAAGGTCTTCCCAATGGATTTCACGCTCTACAACAGAGTTTGATTCACTTTTCCCTTTGCTTGATGAACTCGTGCAGCCATTTATACTCTCCTTCGAGCTCGCCAACGGCAACCCTTCTTGCTGCTTTTGCACTTCAATTTCATCTTCTATCACCATATTCGTAGCTTTTGGCTCCAATTTCTTTGGATCTAATGTACAGCGTAATCTTAACAAAGGGTCTTGTGGAAAGGGTGAACCAAAACATTCACAAAAGTCCTCTGAGAAGGGCTTAGCAAAACTATCTTTGAAAACACTAGAAGTTCTATGTGCACAAATATTTGCATCTGCTATATTCACAACAGATAAAGAATTACGTTTTTGGAGCTTTTCTTCTTTATCTTCTCCATTTGAAATATCCTGGTGCGACGTTAATGCAACTGAACTTCCAGATAAATCAATTTCATTATTCACTCTGTTACTTCCTGAACTATCATCAGTTGCAAAACTGTCTTTAAAACTTCTAGTATCCCTATATTTTCCACTTTCCCCTCGAAGCTTAGCAAAGACTCTAGCTGCCTGATATGATTCAACCATACAAATGATCATATATCTTAACCACATAGAGTAAAACCTAAATTTGAAGAGCATATTATTAAACAGGTCAGACGAATGCAGAATTCAAAACTCATATTAACTTCCAATACATGCCGAGCTTCCACGGGTATACTTTCAAAGGGAAACATAAACATGATGACGTGTCTAAGCTACAGAACTGCGCCAAACAGGCTCAAACTTTCAAGTTAAAGTTTTAGATGAAGTATCACTAACAAACAAAAACAAATACAAACACATGACTACATTCCTGCATTTTCACGGTATTCTCTTATAACATGAACCGGTCAATTAGGGTAACCAATGAAAGGCAAAGTAGAAGATTTATTTACAATATTAGAAGGCTGGCTAAATTCAGTTGACGACTCATCCTTCTTGCTGGCTTCCCGGACAGTTGTGTTTTCTTTTTGGTAACTTCTGGAACGAGATTCAGTTTCCTGAAATTAAAAAGCCAGGGACAAAACCTCTTGAAATATTCTCATACTTAAATAGCTAATCAGATGCATCTTCAAGCTAAACAGAACATACATAAATGCTATGTTTCCCTGGTGTTTGATCATCTGCGTCTGTTGAAGTGTTCTTGGAAATTGTGTCATCTGTCTGCCGGAGTGGAAGAAACTTTGATGCCTGGTAGATATAAAAATCCAGATTTTACGACATAGTTTCAACAAATGATCAAATGAAATCAAAATGAGTAGTGTTATTTGAACAACTAAAATTGGAAGAAACTTTTTAAGTTGTTAACGTTAAATGGTTAATGGGTATATTAGATGTCAAAACTCATCAACCATCAACTTTACTTTATTAACCACAAATTTAGACAAGATTAATCATAGTTTTCAGGTGTTCAAATCTACATGTATTTGAACACTTGAAAATACTGTGGTTAATGTGTTTTGACACTAGTCTAATTTTGGTTATGCAAACAATTTCTCAATCAAAATAGAAAGGACAAATAAGAAAGAAAAATGTCAAGAGCAGTAGTGATGAAACTTGTGAGAACCAGATTGGAAACTGATGAAGCGATTTGCGGGCGTGGAGGCCAATGAATCCTTTTTGACCTTTGAATTCCAGGTTGGTCATTCGTACGAGATTGGCAAGTTCTTTGCTTGTCGAAATCCTTAGAGTTAACTAAAACCGCATCACTGGAAATAGAGATAACACCAACAAGCTTACCATCCTCATAGAGAGGAGTTTTTGTTACCATTGCCATAAATATTTCACCAGACCTCTTCTTCAAAGGAAACTGTCCAGACCATGGCACTCCTGTGATCAACTGATGTAGAATTCTTCGTAGAGATCCATAATATTCTTCAGCAACTAGGTAATCAGCTAATCTTTGTCCAATTATCTCATTTGCCTTCCATCCATACAGAGTTTCTGCTGAATTATTCCTGAAATAAAAAGTTTAGGTTTGTCTCAGGAGCAATCAGGCAAACAAAAAACAATTGTAAGGGTAATTGCAGAAAGACGAAAAAAAAAAAAAAAAAAAAAAAAAAAAAAGTCCAATTGCATTCAACCATGATGCATTTCGATTTACAATAGGATTTGATTGGAAGTGAGCTTAATATTTCAGATTTAATGCTTAATTCACACAATGCCAAAGCCTCTTTGATCAACTGGAAGTGGGCTTCTTCACTCATGCTTCAAGACTATTAGGCTTTTGGACGAGTAGGATTAGATTGCATAGTTTACTTTAAACTAAGTCCTAACAATAAATCTATTTAGGTTGGGTACTATTTTTAACTATGTCAATTGTTTTTAACAAAACATCTTTTATCATGTCTACACTGATCCTTGTTTGTATTCCAAATTCCATAACCAAGTTTGATTCAAGAAGCCATTTGGTTAGATTCTTCATCTAATATATGGAATCAAATACATCCATAGCATCAAAACTCGTTCAACAAAGCACACCAACTAATATAGTTTTCGATAGTACCAAAAAGTTGACAACGTATATAGGTTCTTCCGGTTCTAGTCTTCTAGACATATGTACCATATCCTGCTTCAAATGTTTTCCTTAAAAATGGTTCAGAAAGCCACATGAGTCTTTCTGATTCACTAATTAACGGAATACTCTCTCACAAATCATTCAAAACATGTTTAGCTAAGCAAGAAAACATTATTTCTCAACTCAACGAACTTAAAGGATACATTCTCTTACAATAAGAGTCTGGTAGGATTGACTTATTTTAACTTCTCTACTAGGACAAGCACGTGTATGATCGTTTGAGTCAGTTTATTTTCGTAAGTCCTTCACAATAGTTTAAAAAAACAACTTATAACTTATATGAAAACAGTTTAACTTTGTTTCATCTTTTATTGTAAAAATAGCTTATACATACAAACTTATAAGCGCTTATGCCAGGGTTAAACTGTTGCATTAAACAAGCAAAACACTCACTTTTGAATAAAATCAAATAATGATCATGATGTATGTATATTAATCTCGTTTAGGACTTACCAATATATGATCTGGCCGGTGGTCACGTCGTGGACATAAACAGCATGTCCCATGCATTTCAAAACGTTAGCATAAGGACTTAGAGAGAAGAAGAAACCAGAAAGATAACCCGCGGTTGAATCTTCATTTTCATTGTCTTTGACCTTGAGTTTCTTCTTCTTCTTCTCTTGCAACACCTCATTGAACTCCTCCCTCAGCTTGGTTTGTTGCTCTTCCAACCTCCGACACCGATCTTCCAGAGTTTCATACGCACTATTTTCTCTCACCTCGCCGCCCATTGAAGTCACCGGAGTTTTAAGCCACGTTCTTCGGGGCGTGTATTATTAGTATTAATACTAGTTTTAGTTTATTCAGGTTTCTTCATCACTTGGCTTCTTTTGCACTGTATCATTTTATTATTCAAATTTTTTATCATTTATATTAATTTTTCCCATTGCATCTTAAAGGTTGTTAGCCACGTGTCTAATGGCCACCGGAGAAGCAATGTGATGCAGACAGGTATAGGGTTGCTGGAATAAATAGCCAATTGCGTCTCTCGAAACAAAGCCGCATTTTCAGACCCTCGGGACTATATGCCATATGCTCCACTCCACCACTATTTCCTCATCAGAGTAATCATCATAGCCGCCTTCAGTTGGTTAGGCTCGAAGAAGAAAGGTGAAAATTTGTTTTTTTTTTAACATTGCACATGTTAAAATAATTAGTAACTTTTTTCAAAAAACAACAATTATTTATTTAAAAGTTTTATATTTTATTAAATGTATAATTTCTAATACAAAATTATGTGTAAATTTGCACATATAATAAGCAAACTATATTACATAAGTGGAGTGGGTTAGGTTGCTTGTACTCAATTAAACATATTTTGTTGACGTGAGCTTAATGTATTTGGTAAAAACAAGATCTGTATTCGAATCATGGACAACACAAAAAAAAAACTAATATATTTTGTTCACGTGATCTTAACTCATTTGACAAGAATAATACATATATATTATATTTGGAGAAACTCATACGCCACAAAAAATTAAACATATATTTACAAATACTCTTAAATAGTCAACTATTCCCTAAAGTGTGTATTTCTACTGGACGGGAAGCAGTGTAATTCTCCACCCATGAAACTCCATCACCATCACCATGTGTTCACTTGTTTTTTAAATATTTTATGGCTCTCACCCTCTTTTCGATATGTGGTTGAGATTTTACACAAGGAATTTCCACAAGAGACAACCCACTCCTAGTGAATACATAGGAAAAGATTGGGTGTTTGGGTCTACGGACAAATCGTTTTTGAATAAAATTTATTTTAGGTAGATAAAAGTGAATGAATCTAAAAAGATTTCGGGTTTGTATTATTTATAGGCAAATTCTACGGTACATCTAATATATTTGAGTGTATTGGTACACTCACTATTTAAATTAATAATTAAATGAGTTGTTTTTTGAAGAAAAATATTGTTTTTTTATCTTATAATTATAATAACTAAATCTTATTCATCAAAAGTGTCAGTGAAATAAAAAAAAAAAATTTTGAATTTTTATCACTCATGATTGAGAACATTGATTATTTTTACAATAATATGTAAAAAAAATTACTATGATTCTTATAAACAATGAAATGATGTTTTTGTTACGAAATGATGTTCTATAAAATATAAATATTGAAAAATAGCTATTTCTTACATGAAAAATGATCGTTAATTTATAAAATTATGAAGCGAGAGTACCGGTACACCTCACTTTATGAATGTACCGTAAAAGTTCCCTTATTTATATATAAGAATTAGTTTCAACAATAAAATTGAAATTCCTTAAAGAAATTTGAAATTAAAAGTCAAATAAAGAAAAATATACTTTTATAAAAAATAAAAAAAAAGATACTATAGAAGATGATATTTTTATCAAAAATTTTCAATCACCATTTTTGTCCTCCCTTATATTAGTCAACTCAATATACACATTATATTTTTGAATGAGTTTTCGACATAAATTTTTAGAATATTATAAGAATCTCTAAAAAAAAAATTAGAACTATTTTAAAAACAATTCAATATGAATTTTTAAGCGTCAAAACATAATTCCGACCTCACTGTTTTTTATAAACACAATTTCTGGATAAGGAAATGGTGTCTAATTCAAGACAAGATAGAACTTAGAACTCAAGTAATTTGCAAATGAATTTACATTTATTTCCTATAGGAGCACTAACAGAGCTGGAACACAAAATCTCTTGGATTTACATTTACCTCTGATGTAGGAGAGTAATGTTACCCAAATATACCACTTTAACAGACCCTCTCAGGGTATGTCTAGATAAGGGCTTGAGAGGAGAATAATGATTAAATAAGGGATGCTACTTGTAGTTGTTGGTTTGGTTACATCTGCTTTGAATTTGAATTATGAACTTAAAGACTTGTTTTTTAATGTTTTCACAATGATAAAACTTGCAGATATCACTTGGGTGACATTGTGGTTGGTGATATTGGCCAACCATAATGTCACAAGTGGCTTTCTTCTCTCCCTTTCACGGTGTTTTTGTTTTTTGTACACTTGTGATATTGTGGTTGCCTAATGTCATCAACCACAATGTCACTCAAGTGCTACCCAAAACTTGCATGGTGCTTAAATCAACATGCATGCTTTGCATGCGTTACTTTTTTTTTCTCCCTCTTTTCATAAACTAATAAAACATAATTATTTCTTAGTGTAACGTGTTCCTGATAATCTTAAGTTTGGTCGAGAAGTAAGTAAAGTCTGATGAAAAATTATTCTACTAAAATATCAAACTCAAATTCTCTTAAATAATTCGTCTTTTTAAATTGTTCCATTTTAATCACTTAAACTCAAGTGTTTAGTATCTCCGTGAACTTAGCTCAGTTGGTAGGAATATTGCATGATATATTCCACTTCTCTCTTTATCTAACATTATAAATTTAATTTTTTTATAATTAATTAGATTCAACGCTCACAATCCGACTATTCCTTTTGAAGTCATAACCCATTTTCCTCAATTCCACAGCCTAACTAGCGCACCGTTCCACACACCATTTCTCCATTCATCACTCAAAAACGTTACTGTCACCATTTGGCCCTCTGCCTCACATTCCCACCACGCATGAATTTCAAACCGTAACGAAAAAAAGTAGGCCCTACAATTGGTCCACAAAAAAAACTGCCAAACCGCTTCCGTTCCGTTTTGCATGCACAGTTTCTGTTTAAAAAAATATTGGATACTTGAAAAGTTTAACCGCCAAAAATGAAAGCACATTCTCCCCGTATCATCCTAATCATCTTCTTCATAATTTCTTCTTTTCTTACTGTTCATGTAACCGGAGTTCAAATCATTTCTAAATCAAAACTCGAGAAATGCGAGAAGAATTCCAACTCCGACGACAATCTCAACTGCACTACCAAAATTGTTCTCAGCATGGCTGTTCCCAGTGGCTCCAGCGGAGGAGAAGCGTCCATTGTTGCAGAATTGGTGGAAGTGGAAGAAAATTCAACCACCAAAATGCAGACATTGCGTATTCCACCTGTCATTACGGTTAACAAAACTGCTGCTTATGCGGTTTATGAGTTAACATATATACGAGTATGATATCATGCTTCTCTCTTGTTCAATTTCACTTTCCTTTTTAACTACGTGTGTATGTTTGGTTCTGCTTTCACAAGAATTGATTTTGAGTGAATTTATTTGTAAAATTGATTAAAAGTGAGTGACTTGCATGTAAAGTGATTTTTGTTAGGATACGTTCATGTAAAAGTAAGTAGAATTATAAATTTGTATGTTAGAATCAATTCTAGAATCAAAAGCTACAAAGAGTAGCTTCAACTAGAATTGCTTAGTCCCCAAAATTGATTTCTCAAAAAAATGCCAAACGTAATTTTATAGAGTTAGAATTGCGTCTGGCAATTGAAAAGCAATTGGAAGGCATATAATTGTTAAACCATTATGTTTTAGTGGATGGTACAATACAAGGTAAGTGATTTGAAATATATGGTTAAGGATGTGTTTGGTTCTATTATGAAAAAATTGATTTTAAATGTATTGATTCTTGCTAAAAGTGAGTTGAAGGTAACGTCTGTTTCTATACATTTGTGTAAAAGTATTTGAATTTAAAAATCAATTATAGAATTAAAAGCTTCAAATTCTAGGTTTAAGTTAGAATCAATTTTGAAGGAAATCAATTTTACTCCTCTAGAATCAATTTTGGCTCCTCCAAAATAGAAACCAAACATACACAAGTTATTGTTTTGGATGATTCTATATACAAAGCAAATGGATGCAAGTGGATTTTTGTTTTTGTAGTTTGATTTTTTAGATAAAAGTTTTTGTGGCTTCTTTGTAGGATGTTCCTTATAAGCCTGAAGAGTTTTATGTTCAGACACGAAAATGTGAGCCAGATGCTGGTGCAAGTGTTGTGAAGATATGCGAGAGGTGAGCTGTGTTTTGTTACAGTTTTCTTATCAACTAGAGTCTGAGAAAATAGTTTAGTTTCTGGTAATTGTGTTTCTGGTATTGTGTTGCAGACTACGAGATGAAGATGGTCATATCATCGAGAATACTCAGGTACCATTTTCTTCCATGTTGGGTTTGCTTTATAAGTTTGTAGTTTCGATGAAAAAAACAGCATATAGTTTGGTATCATTCACAATTTTGTATAATATTGGCTAAGGTATTAGACCATTTTCACCTAAACTTTTAAAACTATTATTTTTATATAGTTCAATCTTACTCCAAAGTCTAAATCACAACTGAGTTCCAAACGATATCATTTTATTTTCATTTAAAACACTATATTCAGATTATTGTGAGAGAACACCTACATTTTATTCATTAATTGATTGATCGTAGTAGCTGACAGACTTACTTGAGTCTTTACTTTGCAAGTATTTAGATTTACATTTTTAATTTTAGTAATTTGAATAAACCTTTATTGCCCTCCTTGCCTTCGTTTGGTATGTGCCTATAAATGTTTCATTTCGTTGCACTTCACCTTTGTTGATAAAAAAAATACACTGTTGTTATCTGAATCGTGATATTTTAAAATATTGCCCTTGATTAAGATTGTGAGTCGATCTTAGTTGTCATTTAGAATTTCTATGCCAGGAGCTATGATGTTAATTTTAAAAGAATTTTCTCAATTTTGTGCTTGATTTTGTATATTCTTTGTCATTTCACCTTTCACTTCTGACTATCGTTAAACATCTCTCTGTTTCCATCTTTAATTTAGCCAACATGTTGTCCATGTGGACCCCAGCGCCGGATGCCTTCATCATGTGGAAACTTCTGTAAGTGCTTTGTTGTCAATGTTCTAAACCTCTTACACGGATCTAATAATTCTAGCTGACATTATTTAACCAGTTGACAAATTGACAAAAGGAAAGGCCAACACAGCACATTGCGTGCGCTTCCCAGGTGATTGGTAAGCTTTCTTCCTTTTTATTTTAATCGTGATTGATTTGGGTAGTCCCGGTTGATATATGGCCTTGCAGGAATTTGTTTGGAATTGGTATTGTTTGTGTGTTAGACTTGTGGATTTTTAAAAGAACGTATGGAAATGTTTATGTTGAATCATTCATATATGCAGATCAATATCTAAACCTTGTTTACTAACTTGTCAATATATTTGTTTTAGACATTTCTATTTTCTCTAAATGAACAATTTAATAGTATCTTACTTTTCTGTTAGTTCCAGATTTTAGAAGATAAGAAATTGCGTTGATTGCAATAATAAAACAACTTTCACTGGAGTTTGATCTAATTTTAGGGATCAATACTTTCCCTGAAGAAGCTTTGACTCTTTGTAATTGTGTAGTATTGCCTTGTTTCATACTGTATTCACCTCTAAAATTGGTAAAGATGAAAGTGACTTCCTAGTTTGACACTAGTTAGAACTCATATTCCCTATTCTCTCTATCTCTAAATCATTTCAGGTTCCATGTATTTGGCATTGGGCGGCGAACGTTGGGATTTAGTGTTCGAATACAGATCAAGAGTGGAACAAAAGTTTCGGTATGTAATTATTGCTTTCCTTATGAAATAGTATTAGATTTAAACCTTGCCATGTACTCTATTTTGCCTCCTGATACTCATGCATTTTTATCACTTTGGATCAACAAAACTAGTTTTAATATTTGTTTTCTTCTAAATTTGAACGAACAAAATCCTGAGTACTTGGTCCTTCTTTTTCTCTTTTCTCCATGAATTTGAATGGATGATAGGCTAATAATAGTATGCTTGTATTCATTTATTGTGATTTTTTTTTTTTATAAAAAAAAAAAAGAAGCATTTTAGTCCTTGAAAATATCATGCACTTACAATTTAATCCTTGAAAAAGAACATATTTCTTTTCCATTTCTTGAATATAACAGAATATTGTTCATCCATGATTCTTCTGTCAGGAAGTAGTTGTGGGTCCTGAAAACAGAACAGTGACATCTGATGATAAATTTTTGAGGGTTAATCTTATCGGAGATTTTGTCGGTTATACAAATATACCAAGTTTTGAGGATTTCTATCTTGTTGTTCCAAGGCAGGTATGCTTCCTTTACTTATTTATGATAATTGAACTCTATTGACTATTTGACTTTAGTTGGTAAATTATAGTTATGTTTTATTGTTCTGCAAGTTTTAAGCTTCATATGTTCTCAGCAGTCTTCTCTAATCCCTAGTTTAGTCAGTTCTTTATGATTTTTTGATACAGACCACTCTCATTAGCAATGAACAAATTTTACATACCTTGGCATTATTCACAACTTTTACAAGCTCAAACAAATATTTACTGATTTTGCTTGTGGCAGGGTGACCCTGGTCAACCACACGACTTGGGGAGAAACATTTCTATGTGGATGCTGCTCGAGAGGGTCAGATTTACCTTAGATGGTATTGAATGTAATAAAATTGGTGTCAGTTATGAAGCTTTCAATGGACAACCAAACTTTTGTGCTTCACCCTTTTGGAGTTGTTTGCATAATCAATTGTGGAATTTTCATGAGGTTTCCACTGTAACAATATATTTTAGTTTACTTCTGTTTTGGTTTCATTTTATTCCTTTTTGCAACTGTATGTATTTCGTATGTGGCAGAATATTTCTTTGTATAGTTGCCTTTCCTTCCTATGTAGGGACCACTTGTCCCAAAATCTTGTTTGTTACTAGTATCATCGGATGATTGCTAATAACTCTACATTAGTTTGACTAGAAGTGGTAAACAATAGCTTTTGCACTGGGTTGAAAAACTTACACTAAATTTTACATCAAACTTGTAAAAACAACCAAACATAAGTTTTATCACTTCAAACTCAATTGCAACTAATTTGTCATACAAAATCACTTTTATCGTATGTTCACCCAAACACACACAACGTCTCTAACACCTGGAAATTAGGCTTTTGTGCTTTTGCGCAGAGATATCAATGACTTCAAGAGATGTATATTTACCACCAATAAACATAAACTTTCTTTGTTTCATATCTTATTGCTTATTTTTAAAAGTTTTTTTTCATTAACAGGCGGACCTGAATCGAATAAGTAGGAATCAGGTGCCACTCTATGGTTTGGAAGGAAGATTTGAAAGGATAAACCAGCATCCAGTTAGGTCACAATAATTGTATGTTTTATTTGATATGGTTACTTCTATTAGAAATGATTTTTTATTTGATTTGCCTTCAGAATGCCGGGAGTTTCTCTTTCTCCATTGGAATTACAGAGGTTCTTAATACAAATATTGTGATAGAATTAAGTGCCAATGATGTAGACTATGTTTATCAAAGGTACTATTGTTTCCTTGGTACAGGTATTATTTCAAAACAATGGCATTCTTTTTTATATGTCATGTGTATGGATCTGTCATGAACATCATTGTTTGATTCATCACTACTGCTACTACATAGGGTTTGTTTGGTATGATATAGTTTTGAGCTTATTACCTGATAATAACTTCTTATAAGCTCATTTGAATAAAAAAGACCCGTTTGGTAACCGCCACTTTGTCATGAGCATATAGCTTATTTTACTAGCTTATTGCATTTTTTGATAAGCTAATCCAAATAGCTTATAGCTTATCATCATTTATATCAATTTTACCCTTGTAAAAAATTAAATACTCATTAAATATATCACTTTTATTTCATTTTATATTTATAAGTTAGTTCAACCACTAATTTTACCAAACACTACAAATTCCATCAATTAGCTTATCCGCTATCAGCTATAAGCTAGCTTATCAGAAATTCGCTATTTTTTACCAAACAAAGTCATTGTCTGCACATGTTTCTATGCTCCAAATTTATCACTAGTTACTAAAGTTGGCGATCATTTGTGATATTTCCTTTTGAAAGCTGATGTGCAAACTTCTTTTGTTAACTTGAACAAGATTGTAAGCTGATAGATAACAAAATGACATTTTTGTTCACTTTGGTTTTCATTATTTTTTCTTTTTTCATTATTATTACAAAAATGTCACCTTGGTTCACTTTTGTTTGCTTTCTTTTACTTTAAAGAAAAAGGTGAAAACAAAGAAAATAAGTGTAATGCAGCCAATTTTGTTTTTACAAAGAAAATACGATGGTGTTTACAAAGAAAATATCTGAAAATACCATGGCAAAATGTTTCTGTAATGCAGCCAATTTTGTTTTTCTAATGACCTAGGAATGACTTTTGATTTGGTATTATGTCCACCAGAGTTATTGTCTCTATAGAAAGATTTTGAATATTAGTTTGACAGGTTTCCTTTTCTCTAGGAGCCCAGGAAAGATCATAAGTGTAAGTGTCCCTACATTTGAAGCCCTTACTCAATTTGGAGTTGCTACAATCACAACTAAGAATACTGGTGAGGTGGAAGCATCATATAGTTTGACGGTATTCTGATTCTCAACCTTTCCTTCATAGTTCTTACATTCTTTGAAAAGTTCTATAGTGTGCTTCATGGCATCTATTTTTGTTATACAGTTCTACTTTTACTTGGACAATGCAATGTTGATTGTCAGATACACATTATGTAATTTTTATTGTTGTAGCCAAAAAATGTCAGAGGGTTAAAAATGGCATTTGTGTTCTGTTCCCATTCTTTGCTTATAAGATCTGACAGGAAACTGGGTTTTTTTAAAAATTAATAACTGGATGATCCATGATCAAAGTTAATATAAAAGGGCATTGTTAAAATTATAACGAAGGAACATTTAGTTCATATAAGAATTTGTTTGGTCAAATTATCTCTAGTCAGTTAGTTGAATTGACTGCATCACATGGCAAGGAAAATAACAAATGATGTCCAAATACTTGTATTTAATTAAGGTCACTACACAATATTTAATTAGAATATTTTTCAAGTTTGCTTATGTTGTGTTGCAGTTTGATTGCTCCAAAGAGATCACGTTGATGGAGGTACTATGCTGAACCATTTGTTCAACTTCAGCATATTGTTTTTTTACCATTCCGGTTGTATAGTTTCATTGATCTTCAAGTTTAGGTATTTAATTTTTATTGAACATTGTTCAGGAGCAATTTTTGATCATGAAGCCAAATGAGATTACAACCCGATCATTCAAAATCTATCCAAGCACCGACCAAGCTTCCAAATATTCCTGTGCAGGTAAAGTTGAAGCTTAATACATTGTTATTTCTGACGTGTATACAGAAAATGTTGATGTCTATATTATGAGTATATTTTTTGGTGTTTTTAATGAAGCCATATTGAAGGACTCTGATTATGGTGAAGTTGATAGAGCTGAGTGTCAATTTACTACCACTGGAACTGTTCTTGACAATGGAACACAGGTTTGTTCTTTCCTGCGGACAAGTCTAGAAATTTTAAGTCTTCATTCTCTTATGAAACGAAAAACAGCAGTATTGTTTAATTTGATCAATGTTGACTTACCTAGTGGGAACAAGCTTTGGTTATTGTATTTTCGTATTCAAAGCAGTATACTTTTGTTACAATGTTTCTTAAAATCATTAATGGTCTAAATTATGAGAAAAAAGAGTTTTTCCCTCTAAAATAAGGATGGGATTTGCTGTATGTGTACGGGTGAATTCAACAATTTGGGTTGGATACGAGTAAATTTGTGCTGGTCATCCAACAATTTGTGTTTAAATTAATTAGTTGATATTAGTTGAATACGAATTCCTATTTCAACTACCACATGAGTGAACTTTTGTTGGATGATCAAATAGCAACTAATTAATTCAAAGGGGGGTGTTATAAAGCATGGTCTTTGTGTAAAAATTGCTGAAGATTAGGACAAAACACCAAAGAGAATGAACAATGGCACAACAGTTGAACCAGATAATATAACTATGGAGGCATTAAACGGTCTGATAGTTCCTAAATTGTTTAACAAGAATGTGAGCTCTAAGAGAGTGAATGAGAACTACCTTAATCCCTACATATAAGAACAAGGGGGTATATGAGAACTACCTTAATCCCTACATATAAGAACAAGGGGGTATACCAAACTGTGATAATTATTTCTTTAGGTATACTATTGTGTTTTAATCGACTGGAGATTACACAACAGTTCCGTATTATCTCTTTTCTAATGATAACACAGCAGTTCTTTCTTGGGCAGTATTTCTATAATTTTTCGTAAGATACTCTTCTGATATTTAGTTAAAAAAATATGCTAGTTATAGGTGATGTAGTGAAGTATGTTATGGCAACTTTAATAAAAGACCATATCATTATGTGGATCATCAAACCATTGATTATTGCAGGGGACGCCTTTTCAACCCCCAGAGACCGGTATAAATGGTTTCTTTGATTCTATTGAAAGCATGTGGAATAAACTATGGACAGGCTTTATAGAATTTATTACTGGAAAAAATTGCAGGTAACATTTTCTACTATTATACAATGTGAATTCTAGAATGTACGTGGTAGTATGGGTTTCTCACATTTTATATCATTTAACATGCGTGAACTGCTGTGGATACTTTGAATGCTGTATGTTTTTCATGGATGCTATCTTTGGAGTACTTTGTCATTAATTTGAGCATAAAGGGAAAACAGGGAGGAGTATTTTGTGTAAAAATAATTATTTCTAAGTAACTGAATGATACAAAAAGTTGGTCTACTTATGATTTAAATATTTTGTAGTAACTTTTCTAAGTAAACCAAGCATAAATCAAACATACTATCAATACATAGAAGAAGAGCATTGGTATGTCAATAACCATTCATATTCATTTGCTTTATCATAACCTTTGTCTAGTATTGATTCATTTGTGTGGACAAATTATCTGATCAAATCCTTCCCCGTCCCTTGGTTTGGGTGGGTATACAGACAGAAATGCTCTGGTTTTTTTGACTTCAAGTGCCACATACAATATGTATGCTTGAGTTGGATAATGATGTTTGGTCTGTTTTTGGCAATTTTTCCGACAGGTATGGATTCTATTTTATGTATTATTAATATACTTGAATTCGTAAATTAAGCAGAACACATTAACATAAATATTGTTCTTTGAATTGTAGTACTTCTGTTATTATGGCTTTTGCACCAGAAAGGTCTATTTGATCCTCTTTATGACTGGTGGGAGGATATTTGTGGTGCTGGTGAGCAGCAGTTCATCATGGATAGACATAGGGTCAAAATTAACCAGGCACACCACCATATTCATGACAACAAACATCGTAAACAAGAGGTCAGGCACCTGAATCATCGTGCTCCAAATAGGCGAAAGACCAGTTATGAGCACAATCACAAGCACAAACATTCTGAAGGGAATTCTGATTATTTTAATCATTTACACCATGTTCAGAAAGAAACGCACAAGCATAGACATAAAAAACATGTGGATATTTTGCAAAATATTGATGAGAACAATCCTGCACATCACAAACATAGAAATGAACAGGACCCTTCTACAAGACTGATCAAAGAGCTGAGGCACGATAACATAAGGCATGCAAATTATGAAAAACACAAACAAGTTTTGGCATATGATCCTAGGGCTGAGTAGAGAAAGTTCCGATTCAATGCAGTTAGTTATCTCTTAGAAAGTACAATGTTTTAGAGCAACTTTGTACCTACTTCATAGAAGTATATACTTTTATTTGTTATTTTGTTTCCACTAGTCTTCGTTCTCCGTTTCTAGCCCTCTTTAATGGAGTGTGGAGGGCAAGAACTGAGGAATGGAAATTATTGAACGGTGGATTTAGAATGTAACATTGTTGTCACGTGAAATATATTTGTAAAGATATAATATGAAACATTTACACTTACAAAGTGAAACTTCCCTTCCCAAGTAAGGCAAACTCTGATACATGTTTCTTTATACCACCCTCGCCCCCCCCCCCAGCACATTTCCCTCTAGTAGTATTGCACCTTAAATCTAGTGGAGGCACAGTTTTTAGGTGACTTTAAAGTAAGAGGCCATTACGGTTGCTTTTGAGGCTTACGTAACAAAAATGTTGCATTGTGTGTCTTGAAAAATGTCGAATGATTGAGAAGATGTCGAGTCTAAATTGCTACCCTGAGTCTTCCTTGCAGGTTATGTGTTCTAATATGTAGTTGTACATTCTGATTCATGCTTCTTTTGATCTTTCTCTGTGATCTGGACATGAAAGCCATTTGGAAATTGTAAACCAGGAGTTCGAACAATATTCCCTCCTTTGATGGGTCGCCACCTGAAATATTCAGACGTTAAAGAGACTACTCCGCATTCTAAATTAAATTTAGGAGTTAAAGACGGTACATTGTTTCAGTTTAAAGTCACTTTCCATGCATGACATTGCTTATTACCTGTACTTTGTTACCAAGCAATGAAGAAAAACAGCCATCTGAACCTTAGCAAATTCGGTCCCAACACAAAATCTCATGCCTCCACCAAAAGCCAGGAAATGTTTGGTAGCACCACTCGGTTCCATTCCCTGTAGACCATTTCTTTTTGGATCACAAAATTGTAAAAGAAGGGACATGATAGACTAAAATCTAAGTTACTTGAATGATTATCTATAGTACTTGCTAAAGAAGCTAACTACATTACTTTTTGAGATTCTTTGAAGCAACTAGCTTTGAAAAGATGGAAAGAAAATGAGAGAAAAAAATGCTAAACGCACCTCCCATCTAGATGGGTTGAAGACAAGAGGATCCTGATATTTCGCAGGGTTCAAATGTACAGCTGGGGGACACACCATGATTGCCCATCCTGCTGGTATGGTATATCCTGCACGTGTTCATTATTGTAGACAAAATGAGCTAACCTTGTCAAATATAGTGTGCTTTTCCACTATTACTTAAACATCAAGTTACCCATGTACTTGAACATTGAAATTTGAAAATGTTGTATTATTAAATTAGCAATCACATACCCTTAAAATTAATTTCCTTTAGTGCCTTCCGGAAGATTCCTGGAACTATATTTGCAAGTCTCGCAGTTTCAGTTATGAGCTGTGCAAATCATCATTCATTGAATGTCAAATACGATAAATTAACACACAATATGTCCCACATTAAAAATGAAGAAATTTTTTAACTAACCTGAAATGTAAATGTCATTGATTTATATTCTTGCCATGTGAGTCCAGAGTTAGGATTCTCACGTCGTTCAAGGATGGCTTCATGTTCTTCCTAAAAGACAAAGTACCGAGGAAGTCAAAATCGACGTCGTAAAGCAATAAAAAAATAGTTCAAAAGATTCGGATTTTTTTAAAAATATATATTTGTAACGTACTTGTAATTGCTTGAACACCAAGGGATTGTCAGAGAGTAATTTGATGGCATAAGTAAGGGCCTGAGAAGTGGTTTCAAAGCTTGCAAAGAGAAGCACAAACATGAGGTCCAGAGCTATTGCTTCTGTTAAGAGTGTTCCCTCTTTTCTAAGTTCTTCAATAACATAGTCAAAGAAATCCTTCTGTTGTTTCCTAGGCATTTCCCTTCTTTCCTGCAGCATGTTCTTAAGCATCTTCATTGCCTTTTTTCTACCCTGAGAAGCCAAAACAAATTAATATTTCTGTTTTCTCAATCAAAATCAAAATACTACACTTTGTCTGATGATACTTTCTCTGTCTCAAATTAAGTGTCGTTTAACATTATCCACACTTCTTAAGAAAATTAACGAGTGTACTAATTTTTATAATTAAACGAATTTAGTTTACTAAATTACCCTTATTAATAAAATGCTTACCTGCAAACATTTGTGATAAGCTGTTCCTGGAATGTCGAGAGGGAATGAGATGAGTCCTTGTATAAATGCAACAAAGTTCTCCCTTAAATTCTCGGAGGACTCGGTTGGATCATAACTGATGAGTTTTTTTGCAGTCAAATCAAATATCATCTGGATGATAATATATAGGAAAGAAAGGTTTAGACTTTAGACAAAGAATGGAAGAAGGTTAAAATAGTAGAGGAATGAAAGAATAGTTAGTGTAAAGTGTAATAATTTTACCGTTTCTGTTGCTTCCTTCAGCTCGATGCTGTCCTGACACGACGCCTGTTGTAATGTTCTGTAGGCTGCTTGTTCAACCTCTGAGATCATCTTTTTAAGACTTTCAGGACCAAACAAATTGAGCATCATGTTCTTAAGGTACTTATACATAAAACCATGTAAGGAGCCTACATTTTGTTGCCCAAATATCTCTGTGAATGTATCTGGATACCAACTCTGGAATATTTTCCCTTCCTGTTGGAATATGAAGTAGTTAAGATCAGGGTCTGTGGACACTACAACTGGTCTTCCAACCAAGTTTGTCTTGAAGATTGGTCCATATCTGAAAAGAGACAACAAAAAAAACCATATTATTCCTTTTGTTTTTGTCTTAGCCCTCCGGTTCCCAGGAGAATGAGGCCCTGGTAATCCAAAGTTCGGCCGAGAGGTAAGTAAAGTCTGGCCAAGGATTGCTTCAGCCATAATTTGAACTCAGGTTATCCCGAACAAACTGTGATATTATTAATTACTCTCTAACAAAAAATTAAAGCTTAATTGAATTGGTAACTTGTAATATACTTCTATATATACCTTTTCATTCTCTTCTTGATGAATGGAGGAATATCACAAGAAGTGTTGGGAGAAAAAAACTGAAGGCTCTCACCTAAAAGAGGTAAACCCATTGAACCAGGTGGTAGTTTTCCATTGCAACTAGGATTTCTCCATCTATAAACCCAACGTGTAATAATGCATATAGTAACCAATGCTCCAAGACACAAAACCCACATTTTTCTTTTAAAAAAAAGGAATGAAATGAAACTCTTTTTAAAAAAGTGTAGTTGTGGGAAATGAGGGAGGAATGAGAAGAAAGGAGTATCAGAAAATGTTGTTAAATAGGCAGGGAAATTCTAGAACCACTTGAAGAAAATAATATAAATTTCTGATTTCATATGGTTTTTCGTGAAGTTGGTTGTTAAAAGAGCTGTACTAGTAGTTGGAGATAGAATAGAATAATTGAAATTATATATCTGTCTATAATAAAACACTCAATATGTTTTGTCAACTGCATACATATATCATATGACATGATGTGTTCAATTGCTAGCCTTGCATGATATGTCTCTTAATTACTTGGGATGCTTCCTCTTCTGCACGTCTTCTTTCTTCAAGGAGACATTATTATTTTTTTTCATTATCCTTATTATGGTAAAGAGTCCCTATAATACAAAAGTAAGCAGGTGTATATGCCAGTTTTTAAGGAGATTTTTCCTAGATTTGATGAGTGAGTTATGTATTTGTCTGACCAAAATAGGCATCTCAAGTAAATCTACTCATGGATATCATTGAATGCTTCAACTCCTCCTAAACTTGTAATGCTTTGTTCAACTTGAAATCTTTCAAATATCTATACTAAATTTTCAACAGGAGGCACATACATACTTTTCCTATTCCTTCATTTTTATGTAGAGAAAGATCTTTTGATAGATCTTTTTTCTCAGCAACCAAAATGGATATATAAATTAATCTCATCCTAACTAAAAAACTTCATGTCTTAATTCTCAAGATATATCATACGTCATTGGTGATTCATTTTGTTCATCTTTTGTTTATTTTTTTCTTAATGACAAAATTAACAGCAACTAATCCTAATCTAGCTAGGTCAAAAGACTTGAAAAGAAAAAAGCTACATAAGAGTTTAGTTATTGAGCACCACCCTTTCTGGCCATTGAGCCACGGACTTGACCAAATTGCAGCAATTACCATGATTTAGGTAGGTTACTGTTAATTAGTATGAGTTATGAGTCTTATGACCTATCATTTTTGCTTATTATTTATCTTAATCTGGATTAGGTGTCACCAGACAAAGTACTGTATAAGTTTTGTACAGACTCTAAGAGGACAAAGTGTACATAATGATATGGTCAAATCCCAAATATCTGGCAAGTGGTTTTGTAATTCCTTTACATACTGTACACAGATATTATATGAGTTAGGAACTTTCAATACCTTCAATGCTAGTAGCCTGTAAAGTTGATCTCACTACTATATGATAGTAATATCATGCAGAGATATTGTATTTGAATACCTCCCGACTATTTTTTTTAAAAGTGGGAGACTTGAAGTGAAGGTGGTATAATCATCGGTTGCGTTTAGTCGAGGGATGTGTAGCTCATTTAATTGAGTTAAAAGATTAAAAGAGTTAAAAGTTAATGATTTAAGGTTCGAATTCTGACAAAAGATAAAATACTAAGATTTATCATTAAAAAAAGATATGTTTAGTTGGCTGTGAGATCATAGTGAGATCATATTTACAGAACAAATTGTTATATTCAAGTCTGAGTGGTTAATTTTACGTCCACTAAGTAAATTACTGGATGCATCATGCATGTGTTTAATTTTAATTTGATTGTTTATATTCCAAGAAAAATTACCACCAGTATTAACAAGTGTTTTATGCCACTACCAAAAAAACAAGTGTTTTATGTATAGACAAAATTTTATTTGAAATAAGCATTATAGTTAGGGATGGATCAAGTATATAAATAATGGAAGACAAACACGGTTTAATATGATATCATGGACAACTCGGTGACCAAAACTTATAAAAAATTCCGATTCATCAATTATCATTGATACATTGTCTCTTTCTTTTTCTTTAGCGGGACTTGACCTCTCAATATTAAAATGGTTGTATGTGTAGTCTTCCAAGAGGATGACTTGTATTGCTTCATAACTTAAAAAGGTACTGTCTGGTAAGAGCGTTACAATGTAAGATGAATAATGAAACTCCAATTTTTTTTTTCCTAAACTGATTAGACTCACATGTGTGCAAAAGCAAGAATCTCAGGTTCAAACTCGGATCCTTACATAAATAAACCTTGTTTTTATTCTTATCATTATGGACTCAATTATAAACAAAAATGCATTTATTTTTTAGCGTCGAATGTAAGTAAACAACGACTAATATATCCACATTAATTGTCATTGTTCAAAAATTATCTTACTATAGTTATTTAATATTGTGAGGAAGGAGATGACTATTACAACTAGAGGGGTAGATTAGAAATAAGTTTTTTTTTAATATGAAATTAAGAAAATTAAGTACACTTAACTATTTTTTTTAAGGGACTTAACTATTATTTTTATCAAGTGTGAAAGTAGGATTTCTAATTATAATAATAAAGGCTGGACGGAACTTTCCTTAAAAAAAAAATAAAGGCTGGACGGAACTTGACCAAAAAAAGAATGGCCGGAGGGAATACTTAACTTATATCTTAATTATTTTTTTAAACCAACTTATATCTTAATTATTAACATATTTATGTGGGGATGAAGTCATGTACATGTTCCTCTAATATTTATTCAATCTCTCACTATCTACTCCATTTTGTTAGAGATTTGATTCGAAAATGTATGATTTTCTAATAACATGAGAAATTCTAGTGTTCTTTTGGAAATTGTGGTCCCACCTGTCTGAATGTAAAATAGAACAAAATCTTGTAGTGCAAAGCATATGTAGGTGGCAGGTCCACTTCATAGAGATCTCCTACTTCATGTTACACCAACTGATGCCATCATGCCATGGGTTCACTTTGATGAGTTTAATTATGGATATTAATGTTTAATCATGGATATTAACGTTAAACTCAGGATTTGATATGACACAGAGAGGGAGGTGTTGTTATCAATGTGTTACCCAGTTTCTATTCAGAATTTTATTCACCATGACTTGATCATCAGAATTACATATGTTTGTTCAATATCCTTTTTTGCACCTTCATGATGTTCAGAAAATATTTTTTCTTATTCCCTTGTAGCATTGAGATGATTTTCACAATTTTGTATCATTGAGGATATATCTCATTTGATAGTAATAGTCTATGAAATATTCAATATGATTTACTGTATAATGGATATTAGGAGCTCGCTCTTGCATAACATCTTGAAGACAATTGAACTGGTTTAGCATATTGATATCTTTGTTTGAACCCGCTACTCCAAAGAATGGGTGTCAAATTTATAAGTCTTGTGAAGCCACCACTTCGAACATAATTGTAGGTTTAGCATATCACCTCAAGCATATTGCCCTTTTGATCTAACAAGACATTTTTTTTCATTCCTAATAAATACAATCAATGCTCCTACATACCAGGAAAGCCATGTTCCTTCGCCGTCGGGACTAGGCCTTCGATGTCTTCAATAGTTGGCCTTCATAGATATTGTGCCTCAAATATGTTGATCACGCCCATTGTAAACTTATCAATGCATTTTAGTGTCGTGGTTTCACCAAATATTAAATAGTCATCCACACTATCAAAAGATGTTAAACATGCAAAAACATGTGAATAGTATTGGTGCATAATCAAGTTCAAAACTCTAAAACCAATTAAAAAAAATTGGAAAGTCATCTTTGAAAGCATTAAATTTGACCTTTAAAATAGACATTTCCACAAGCTTTTCTTTATCATCTTTTTGACTGCCTTTTGATTGATTGGATGACGTAACAAAGTAGAGGATGCATGATTATATTCGTTGCTCGTTGGTGTCAGTGGGTTAAAAGATGACAAAATGCACTAGAAGTTGAATTCTTTGTTCTTTTTATGGAAGGTTCCGATAAACATGCAAGCGATTTTGGTTCATCTTTCAATAATCTTCATGTGTTCTTATTATGATAACAAGGGGTGTGTAGGATGTGCTTCTTTAGGGTTTTGTGAGGAAAAAAGGATTAAGTAATATTTTAGATTCACCTATTATATGCCTATACATAGTTTTAAAACTCGGCTCGGACTGGCCGGTCGGACCATGAACCGGTGGGTAGGCCGGTTCGAGCCAACATTTGGATCGGTCATGCAGTCGACTCGACCGGAACCGGTCAAAATCGGTAAAAACCGGTGACTCGGCCGAGTTTTTGGTCTAACCGGTTCTTTTTTTTT
>Ga0228710_1002893_pt1 | contig 27286 bp, 15 predicted proteins | sample MedpolnodulmetaG_FD_177995 | JGI IMG/M metagenome (GOLD analysis project Ga0228710, IMG submission 177995) | Root nodule microbial communities from Medicago polymorpha collected in Santa Monica, California, United States - pink nodules | ecosystem: Host-associated > Plants > Roots > Nodule... | reverse complement strand
CCATTTTTTTTTAAAAGATAGATTCGTTAGAGGAAATTATACCTGTAGGTGCCTTGAAAAAGGAAAGAAAGTAAATCGGAAGAGAGGACAGGACAGACTTCAGGAGAACCAGGTGACCACCAAAAGATAAAAGGAATCCTACCGTCTCCACCAATAGGCATCCCCAAATACGAAAAAGGAATCGTACCAGTTCTACAATTCAACACTGAAGCTGCTTCTAACAACCAGGTTGGAGGAATATTAACACCTGTCAGCATGCTTTTATTAAAATTTACCTTCAGACACCTCCTCAATTATTAACAACACAGCCCGAATCTTACGCATATTCAACCAACATTTTTCACCAATAATGAGAGTATCATCGGCAAACTGAAGATGAGACAACTTGACCTCCCCTTGGGTTCCAACACCATAAGCACGAAATAAATTATTGGATATCGAGGCCTTCATCAAAACATCAAACTCCTCTGCCGCCAATAGAAATAAAAAAGGCGAAAGCGGGTCCCCCTGTCTAAGCCCCCTTTTAATAGGGAACTCCTCAGTCGAACATCCATTTACAAGAACCGATGCAGTAGCCGTTCCTATACACTCCATTATCCACTTCCGCCAAAGTGTTGGAAAGTTCATACTCAACATCACTGAATTTAAATAATTGAGATCAATTGAATCATAAGCTTTTTCGAAATCAACTTTAAACAATAACAAATCCTTGTTCATGCGTTTAGCTTCATCCACAACCTCATTTGCTATAAGAATGCCGTCCAGAATCTGTTTGCTATGAATGAAGGCTGATTGAGTATCTGACACCAACAAATCAATGATAGAACGTAATCTATTGGCAAGAACCTTTGCCAACACCTTATACATGCAGCCAACTAATGAAATTGGACGAAAATCAGCAATTTTTTGAGAACTTTCTATCTTCGGAATCAAAGCAATGAAGGTTGAGTTGATCCCTTTCGTTAATCTTCCATTACAATGAAATTCCACCAGAAATCGCATAAAATCATCTTTCAACTCATGCCAAAAATCTTTTATGAAACCAAAAATTATACCATCCGGTCCTGGACTTTTGAAACTCTCACACTCCCAAACAGCCTTTTTTACTTCTTCCAAAGAGAAAGGGCGCACCAAATTACTAGCTTGACCATAAGACAATTTTTTAAAATTCAACCCTTGCACTCCAGGCCGATCGACGACTAAAGCACGATAATGATCAGCAAAATGATTGAAAACAGCCGTACGAATATTCTGAACCCCTTCCACCATAACACCATTTATGTGGACCATATGTATAGAATTCCGACGTTGCCTGTTTGACATCATATTATGAAAAAAAAATTGAGTTCGCATCTCACATTCTAATCTTAATCTCTATAACACTCTTCTCCTACACCTTTGATAGTTGGCAAAGGCATATTGATTTTTTTGTTGACCATAAGCAATCCTTCTAACTTTTTCCTTCTATTCCTTTTGGTCGATTTCAATGTTAATTAACATATTTTTTACTCTCTAACTCACCAATTTAATTCATAAAATTAATGAAGTTTTTAGTTCACCTTTAAATTAATGAAATTTTAACTTTTTTGTTTTAAAAAGATTAATTGAATGATCAACTTAACTCTTAAAATTATAGCTAGGCTCTTGAATTTGTAGTTTAAAAAATTGATGAATATTAAATTTAAAAATATCTACACCAAAGTTATTCTTGAAATAAAAAATTCTTGAAATTAATCTTGAAATTGTTCCAAAGAATTTATGAGATCGGAAATTTTTAATTTCAAAGTTATTTTAAAATTTCAATAATTTAAAAAAATAATAATAAATTGACTGCCCTACCATTTCAAGATTCTAGCTATATAATTCTAATAGCCTATCCAATGAGACTTACGAAGACTTTGCAGATGAATGGACCAAAGCTAAATCCCCACAAAATACACTTTTGGTCTCGAACAAAATATCTGCGGTGAGAATATATGATAGTTTCATTTATTTTATTTTTGATTAAATGATAGTTTCATTTATAGATGGTCTATAAATGAAACTACAATATAGAAAAGGAAATTAAAAAGGTGCCTCTAGTCTAATACTACCTTTGCCCTTGAACATATAGGACCTCCTTACGTATGTCAAGGAATTTAGAAAAGTTTCTGCATTAATTAAAATTTATTAACATTTTATATAGTTTTATAGGTGAACCATTTAGAATAGAGAATTAGTTCCTTAAAAAAAAAAAAAAGAGATAATTAGTTCATGTTTACATAAGAGTGTTTAATATATATTGTAGAAAAAAGATGTAATATAATTTGAAATATTTTGGTAAAGAATTAATTAATTAATTGACTTTGAAACTTGTAATGAATCCTATAATATTTACTTGTATTTTAGACCACTAAATATATTTACTTGTATTTTAGACCATAAAAATAAAAGAGTTATTAAAAAAAATTCAAATGTGGGAAAAATAGTAATATAATATTTACTTGTATCTTAGACCACTAAATTATTTTTTTTTAAATGCACTAAATATAATTATTTTGTTTTTTTGTCAAGCTGCCCGACACTAAATATCACTCTTTCTTTTGTATATGGACACTTGTTGGCCACGCACTAATTACTATCAAATTTTTCTTTCTAAGTTTTATAACTTTGGTGACTCATCTTCTTAATTAATGTGTCCTTTAGAAACTTCCAACTCATATATTTCCATCACATTACAATAATATGTGTGTAGCACTGTACGGTATGGCCACTTCTTAGATTAATGCACCAATAATTCCATTTAGTTTCACACCTTTTGATTGGTTACCGTACATTTCACTATATTCCCATCACAATCCAATAATTTTATTTCTCTTATAAAACACCATTCTTTCGCTATTCTCAATTCATTCACAAACTTCTTTCATAATATTCTTAGTTATCTACCAAAAAAATTCTTAGTTGGAAGAAAAGAAGGAAGAGACACACCATACAAATCTATTGAAAAACAGGTTAGATAATCACACTCAAATATTATATCCTATTTTAGTTCTTACTTCTGAATTTTTTATTTACTATTCTTTATGAAAATTCTTCTCATTCCAATATTTTATCAACTTCTTTTTCCTATGTATCCTTGTTGTCAATATTGAAAACAAAATAAAAGAGAAAAATTAGAATATAGAAAGAGATCTGAAGAGTGTTCTCCAGGCTAAGGCTTGAAGCTTTAACATTTTTTAATTATATTATTATGACTTTTTTGATAAGTTAAGAGTATTAACATGCATCAAAATGGATACATACTCATAATAATATAATATTATTATTTTATTATTATTATTATAATTATTCCAACTATAAAGAACTCTCCAAAATAGTTAGCATCATTCTAAATTTCCAATGTCCATGGTTGTTATAATAGTAGAATTAGTAACTCATGATTAAAAAGGCCCTAAAAGAAAAACACTGATGATTAAAAATAATTCTAAATTTATCTAATCATAATCATAATTATTATAATTTGTGCCTTGCATTTAGGGCAAAATAGATTTAAAACTGTTATGTGCAAAAGATGTGAAAGGAGTGACTTCAAAGCATTATATATCTATCACTTTCTTCAATTCTTTGATTAGAATTATAGTAATTACAGTTCAATCATTATTAACACACACTAACAAAATTGACATTTCAACGTCACCTTTCTTTTTTGTCTCACTTCACACTGTTTTTATTTTTTTATTTGCATTATTTATTAATAATGTTATGTTTTATTTGAAATTTAATACCAGTGCATGTTTTCTAGGATTGTGACATTTTTACCTTCAATCATGCTTCATTGATCATCAAACTTCAAATTTCATCCATATCCACTCAACCTAGTAGCTTTGATTCAGGACCACGGCGCGGCCACAATTGACGCCACATCAGCCTCGTTTATTAGCAGTCGAAGTCATATCAACTTCATCTGACCACGATTCTCTGCAATATCAAAGATCGTGGTGTGACCACGTTTTAAAACCTTGTTGACAACTTTCTACTTGAATTTTGTCTGCATCGGCTGCATTTGACCACGATTCTCTACAATATCAAACATCCTGACACGGCCACATTCTTCAAATCTTGTTAACAATTTTGTCCTTTGAACTTAGTCTCAATGGCTAAGATTTCCAATTTCTTTCATTTTTTCAACTTCATAGCAATTTTGTTACTCACATCACACTATATTATCCCTCCATGTATGTCCCTAACAAATGAAACACAAGCCCTTCTTGATTTCAAGAACCATTTAAATGACTCATTGAATTCTCTAGCTTCGTGGAATGAATCAAAATCACCATGCAACTTTCTTGGAATTACATGTGATCCAAGAAATTTGAAAGTCAGAGAAATCTCATTGGATGGTGACTCCCTATCCGGCGAAATTTTTCCATCAATCACAATTCTTCATAGCCTAGAAGTTCTTTCATTACCATCCAATTCCATTTCCGGAAAAATTCCATCAGAAGTAACAAAATTTATAAACCTCAGAGTCTTGAATCTATCAGGAAATGAACTTATTGGAGCAATTCCAGATTTGTCCGGTTTGAAAAACCTTCGAGTTCTTGATCTTTCGGCTAACTACTTTTCCGGTAGATTCCCTAGCTGGATAGGGAACCTAACCGGACTAGTTTCGCTTGGTCTCGGAGAAAATCTTTACACTGAGAGTGTGATACCAGAGAGTCTTGGAAATTTGAAGAATTTGACTTGGCTTTATCTTGGTGGTTCTCATTTGAAAGGAGAGATTCCAGAATCAATATATGAAATGGAAGCATTGGAGACTTTGGATTTGTCAAGAAACAAGTTATCTGGCAAAATCTCTAGATCGATTTCGAAGTTGAAAAATGTTTCCAAAATTGAGTTGTTTTCGAACAATTTGACGGGCCAAATACCAGCAGAACTTGCAAATTTAACCAATTTGCAAGAGATTGATCTTTCTGCAAACAAATTGTTTGGTAAGTTGCCTAAGCAGATTGGTGAAATGAAGAATCTGGTTGTTTTTCAGCTGTATGATAACAGCTTTTCTGGTCAAATTCCTGCTGGATTTGGTAACATGGAAAATCTCACAGGTTTTTCGGTTTACAGAAACGGTTTCAACGGTACAATTCCGGAGAATTTTGGCCGATTTTCTCCGCTCAAAAGTATCGACATATCAGAGAATCAATTTTCAGGTTTTTTCCCAAAGTACTTATGTGAGAAAAGAAAGTTGACACTTTTGCTTGCATTGCAAAACAATTTCTCTGGAAATTTTTCCGAGTCTTATGCTTCATGCAAGTCACTAGAAAGATTAAGAATCAGTAACAATTCTTTGTCTGGAAAAATTCCGAAAGGTGTTTGGTCACTTCCTAATGCAAAGATAATTGATTTAGGTTTTAATAATTTCAGTGGTGAAGTATCTTCAGAAATTGGTTATTCAACAAATTTAAGTGAAATTGTTTTGATGAATAACAAGTTTTCAGGTAAAGTTCCTTCAGAAATCGGAAAATTGGTGAATTTGGAGAAACTTTACTTGAGTAACAACAATTTCTCTGGTGAAATTCCACATGAAATTGGATTATTAAAACAGTTATCTACTTTGCATTTGGAAGAGAATTCATTAACTGGTTTACTACCGAAAGAATTAGGTCATTGTTCGAGGTTGGTGGATTTGAATCTTGCTTTGAATTCTCTATCAGGAAATATTCCGAACTCGGTTTCACTTATGAGTTCATTGAATTCTTTGAATTTATCAAGAAACAAATTAACAGGTACAATTCCTGATAATTTGGAGAAAATGAAACTAAGTTCAGTGGATTTTTCTGAAAATTCTCTTTCTGGTGGAATTCCATTTGGGATTTTGATTATTGGTGGAGAGAAGGCTTTTGTTGGAAACAAAGAACTATGTGTTGAGCAAATTCCGAAAACTTCGATGAATTCTGATTTGAAGATTTGTGATAAAGATCATGGTCATGGAAGAGGGATCTTTGCTTATAAATATTTGCTGCTCTTTTTCATTGCTGTTATCTTCGCTGCCGCGATCGTGATCCATAGATGCATGAAGAATCGAAAAGAAAAAAATTTACAAAAAGGCGAAAGGGAAGCAAGTCAAAAATGGAAACAAGCATCTTTTCATCAAGTGGATATTGATGCAGATGAAGTAAGTCATTTGGATGAAGATAATTTAATCGGCTACGGTGGCACCGGAAAGGTTTATCGAGTCAAGTTGAAGAAAAACGGCATAGTGGTGGCCGTAAAGCAACTAGAGAAAGGCTACGGTGTGAAGATTTTAGCTGCTGAGATGGAGATTTTAGCGAAAATTAGACACAAAAATATACTCAAACTTTATGCTTGTTTTCTTAAAGGAGGGTCCAATCTTTTGGTTTTTGAGTATATGCCAAATGGTAATCTTTTCCAAGCTCTTCATAGAGAGGTAAAAGATGAGAAGGTAACATTTGATTGGAATCAGAGGTACAAAATTGCTTTGGGAGGTGCAAAAGGAATTTGCTATTTGCACCATGATTGTTCTCCACCTGTTTTTCATAGGGATATAAAATCAAGCAACATTTTGCTTGATGCAAATTATGAAGCAAAAATTGCTGATTTTGGTGTTGCAAGATTTGCTGAAAAATCTCAGATGGGTTATAGCGTTTTTGCTGGCACACATGGTTATATTGCTCCAGGTATGTTTTGATAATGCTTTTGTATGAAATTTCAATATACTGCTATGAAGCCCCGATACCTAACACGATACGGATACGATACCGATACAGCGATACGGGAAATTTTTCAAAATTCCCGATATGATACTGCTTTGGATACGATTCTTCATCATTTTTGGAGTATTGGGGGGGATTCACAGATATACTGTTTATGTTTTTTGAAGTATCTCATTTTTTTCCACATTTACTGTTTGTGAATTGGGACATATATTAATATTTCCTTCAAACAATGTTTATATTTAGGGACACTTTTTTCTTAAAGTCCTAAGAATTAGTGAAGTATATGCTTTCTCGTTTGATATATGCTTCCAATTTATGCATGTTTGAATAGGTAATAGAATATGGTTAATTTATATACTTTTTTGTCTTCCATGCAGAACTAGCTTATACAACTGAAATAACCGAAAAGAGCGACGTATACAGCTTTGGTGTGGTGCTATTAGAGTTAGTATCTGGAAGAGAACCTGTTGAAGAAGAGTATGGAGAAGCAAAAGACATTGTTCATTGGGTTATGAGTAATCTCAACGATCGCGAAAGTGTACTCAACATTCTTGATGGTAGAGTTGCATCAACACATTGTGTTGAAGATATGATAAAAGTGTTGAAGATTGGTATCAAGTGTACTACTAAGCTTCCAACTTTGCGTCCAACTATGAGAGATGTTGTTAAGATGCTTGTTGATTCTGAACCTTGCAAGATAAAATCGAAACCATGTGGTTTTGAGAAACATGCAGGCTCTTTTGACTAGTGGTTTTGATTATTTTCAAAAGCTATAATGTAAATTTTTGCAAGTTATTTTTCAATTTAAGAGCAGTTTTGTATGCTAGTTGAGATTTGTATGATATATATAATAATTATGTTTTTGAGAGGTGTTACAAATGTATAATATCTTGTAACAAAAGAAAAATGTATAATATCTTGGTTCTTTTTCTGTTTTTTTTTTCATTGCTATGTGTACCTGAATTTTCAAGGGAATGTTGCATTCATGTTGTCAAATATCTTTGTTCAATATATCCCAATGGTTCATTTCCAGCCCTTTTTTAAGATCAATTTAGTTTTGCTATCTTATCATGGTAAGATCACTCATTATTAAGGGCAAAAATTATATTTATTTATGTGTAGTTTGTAATGATATTGTGTCTTTTACTTTGAAGTTGAATGAAGATCAGTGAAGAATGAAAATCTTTCAAATAGGAATAACTTTTTCTGGGTTTATTGTTGTTTGAAGAATTGGCAAACACAATTATTTTATGTATTTCTTTGTGCATCTTCAATGATGGTTTTATAGTGTTTCTTTTTATCAACTAGTTAATAGCTAAATTCAAATACTTTTAGTGTGGAGAAATGGAGAATCCAGAGCTCGAACCATAAATCTTATAAGTAATGTCGTTGGTAGCTATCAACTGAGCTACATTTACATGATATAGTGGGTTCTAAAGTCTTAGATAATGATTCTTTAAACCTTTTATTCCATTGGAATTTTTTTTTCTGAGAACCATTGGTAAAACTTGAGTTTACAAATTTAGTACGGCGATTTTTTTTTCAATATCTTAAATAAGATACTACCGCATATAGGTGAGTTTATGATTTGTATTTACATACATAAGATTTTTTGTAAATTGGAGCGCCAATACTCAAATAAAGGCCCACTGGCCCAATACAAGGATGCCACCTACGCCTATGTAGGACATGCTCCCTTCCTTATCCTTCGAAACCATCAAGCCCGAACTTTGAAGCTAGATATTCGGCCAGAATATCCAGATTCACGGGGATATACATGTTTCTCCTTATCTCGGGTGACGTAGGGAGTAAGTCACGTAATAAGAGGCCCAAAAAGACTAAAAATAAACCCCTTTGGAATTATTTTTAAGGTATGACCTAATAAGATACTAAATCTTAGTTTTAGTATTGTACTCACGGCAAATATATTTGACGCCCACCGTGAGGCTAAGAATGAGATCTTTCACATGTACTCGACCGTTTTGAAGATTTGGGGGTAATGTTTCCTTTTAATCCGTTTGAGGAGGACGTTTTGAAGGCGCTCAACTATCACATCCTTTTAATCTGTTATGGTATAGTGGAGGACATTTGATAGTTGCTTAAGGTTGAGTGCAAATAAAAAGTTATTGAAGATTGTTGCTTAGGGATTGCTTAAAAATCCAACCATTGCTAAGAATATTGGGGCCCACTTGGTAGTGGCTATGCAATCCAAAATAGGTTTCTTAGACTCTTGTCATTATTGATGCTGCTTTATATAACCTTTCAAAAAAAAAGATGCTACTTTATATAATTTTGTTGCACTCCAATAGCCATATAACTTTACTTGTTGAGTCACTCACTGGATTAGTTCCCTTATAAACTTTAGCACTTTTACATCACTCTTATCCATAAGAATTTTGCACTTGTTTCAGAACTTCATTTTTATTCTTCTAGAAGCAAATGTAGTCAAGTCTATAAAAATTAGATTAAGCTTTTTCCAAAGCACTACATAAGTATAAATGACAGCATTTGGTTTGCACTTTCCTTTTGATTTTACTATTAAATTGTTGAACAATGAAAGCATACAAAGGAGAAAATTTAAATTTAAATTTGATGTCTTGCTTGCTACAAGCCCAATTTTAATAGTCTCCAAATAACTAAACATTCCAATGCTTAGTAATGCAAACTCCTAATGCTTTTTATAGGAAAAAACTTCCACTACCCTCTAATATGAGTTTGGTACAAAAGCAACTGAAAGAAAAAAAAATTAATTTTGTGTCATCTAAAAGAACACTTTCAAAAAATTATGTCGTCTGAAAGTATACTTCTACAAAACATAAAGAGTTTTTCAGTAACGAGAGTGGATGAAAAGTATTACTATTTTAATTAGTTTACAACATCTTAAATTATACTTATTTCGAAACTTAATTACAATACTCATCAATCAGTCAAGTGTTGTTAAAACCAATTAATCCAAATAACTGACTTGACTAATTTCTGATTATTATTTCTTGAGTTGGCGTATGCTTGTTTTTGTAAAGAAGCCAAGAAACTTATGGACTAGGAAACTTTAACATTTTGCTTCCAATATCTCCAACTAAAGTTGCATTGCATATTAGTGGTTTTTTCTATTACAACATCATAAAAATAATTCAATTTGTTCTTTCATAATTTTCTCATAATCCAATTTAGCTCTTAACAATAAATAATACCTCCAAGCAAAATAAAAATATATTAGTCTCTCACAATTGTATATTTGGGATAAACCAGTCATGAATGAGTTGTTCAGGATATAAAAATGTCAGAGACTAATTTAGATATTATTGTTGTTAGAGATTAAATCGAACCGCAAGAAAATCGTGAATGATGAAATTGAAAAGTGAATTGTCTACACACAATATATCAACGATAAATCTAGAGGCTGAATTTAAACCTCATATTTTTGGTTAGTTACAGATCCTCTGATACTCATATTTCAAAAATTCCCATATGTTTGACTTTGTATCTTGAAGGAAGAAATGAAACATTGACTTAGTTAAGAGTAGTAGTTAAATAATAAAAGGAAAGAAAAAGGTTTGTGTAGCTTGCTTGTGAAGCACATTGATCTGGTCGAATAAAAGAAATTAATAGTATAGTAATACGTTTTTTTCTTGATGGTTAGGTTATTCATATCAAATTGTCAATGTGTGACACACTTTTTTGGCCTAAATTACTAACTCGAAATAAAACTAGATTATAATTTAACTTAAAGGAGATGGATCTTGCCTAATCAGTTTTACGTTAACATTAATAAAATTTTATCATTTTGCTACATTGATTTATTTTCAGGTTGAAATAATCAAATATATATCGTCTCCGTAAGAATTATAGGGATTAATATAACAATAAGTAAGTATATTGAGAGATTAATATGACAATATTAACGAACCATTTTAATGTAAGAGATTATTTTGGCTAACATAGTGTACCATCAGAGACTATTTTAAAATTTTCATACATTAAAAGACTATTGTGACTAATCGTTACACATTCCAAACTAAACTGACTATTACCCATTTTAATTTCTCATATAGACCCATTTTGCAAAATTGAAATATTAAGATCTATCATGTAAATGTACATGTCACTCCCTAACATGGAATTGAGTTCCTTCAATTAAAGTGAATAATTTATTTTAAAATGTAAAGTGTATTATGAATAATTGATCAATATTATATGTATGTATGAGATCAAAATATGATGATTGTTCCTTGCACTATTATCTCACATTTGCGTTACAACGTGTGACACAAACACAAGGGCTTTCAAACAATGTGTCATCGAAATACACACTTCTAAATTATAATAGATTTTTCAACTTGTGCCCGTGACACAATCATCATATTTTTGAAAAGAAAAATTGGACTATGTCAATAATAATAGACTTATCTCGTGGAAGTTGTGACAATGAAATAAGTTAGAAAAATATTAACAAAAATTGAAGAAAAAAAAAGGTGTAATGATATACAAATATTGACACTTTCAAAATTCACAAACGCGTTAAGCGTAAGGAAAAAGAAATTGTGGAAAACTAGTCACTCATAAGAAACATTGGTACTAGTGGTCCTAGTTGACTCACAAAATATTGGTTGTGCCAAACATGCCTCAAGAGCTTTTTCTAAACTATTCACAACATGACTCATATTTGGTCTATCTCTACCTTCTAAACGAACACAATCACAAGCCAAATAGCCCACAAAAGTCACAGCCTCAATCTCAAATGGTGTTGGTGGTGGCAATTTTGTGTCCAAAATTCTATGAATCTCATCTTGAACAATGTAGGGTACCACAAAATCAACCACATTTCTTGGTACACCATTTTCATTTTTATGTATGGCTTTATATCCACTTAAAAGTTCTAACAAAACAACACCAAAACTATAGACATCACTTTTTGATGTTAAATATTGAAGCCTATAGTATTCAGGATCCATGTAACCAACGGTTCCGGCCGCTAGTAGCGAAAGATGCGACTCTTCGTCTTCCGGACCCATTAATGATAATCCGAAATCAGACACTTTAGCGACCCATTTTGAATCTAATAAAATGTTTGACGTTTTAATGTCACGGTGGATAATCGGCGGTTGAGCGTATTTGTGTAAATATTCTATACCTCTAGCCGCGTCTAAAGCGACTTTTATACGACCGCTCCATGACATAATTGTTGAAGTTTGAAACTTATGAAGATGGTCGTTTAAGCTTCCGTTGTTCATGTATTCGTAGACTAAGATTCTTTCATTTTTGTCTTCATAGAAACCGAGTAATTTGACCAAGTTTTTGTGATGGAGTCTTGATAAAGATTCAAGTTCATTCACAAATGCACTGTCTGTGTCTTCTTGTCTTTTGGTGACACCAAAATTTGCATGAGAAGTTGAAGTTGATGAAATTTCAGCTCTTTTTATAGCAACTTCTTTTCCATCTTCAAGTTTTGCACGATACACCGAACCAAAGCTACCGACGCCAATTTTGTTCTCTTCAGAGAAATTGTTGGTGGCTTCAAGTAATGTCTGAAGGGAAATTTCCTCCAAAAGGGTACCTCCATTTCCCATGCTGATTACATGGCTTAACCTCTTCTCGAGAATCGCATGGTTAGCCCGAGGTTGTGATTCATTTTCACGATCGAGATCATCTAGTCTTCCAGAGTCATGAACTCTACTAGATTTGCACGCCGTTCCTTTGCAGTATTTGTAAAGGAAAAAAGACAGGACTAGTAACAAGGAAGTGCAACCAACACATCCAACTACTAGAAATGCCACATTTTTGTTGCTCCATGTACCACTTTTCGATGGATTTTCGGGTGTTTGAGATGGTGGATTCGAAGGCGGTGATGATGGAATTTCAAATGATGGTGAACAAGGTTTGCAAATGATGGCTGGTGAGACACAAAGCTTAGCAGAATCTGATAAAGGTCCACATGGACATTGATTCTTACAAGGTCCAGGAAGCACATTATCAAAGACCTTGAATGCATCTTTTTTTGACTCAAAAACTTCATTGCCCCAACAAAACAAAGAATAGTTAGAAGACAAAACACCACAAAAAACACTTTTTTTAGCCACAATTGACTCAAAAAAAGTGTTTTTTAATGTCAATGGCATGGTGAAATTATTCAAACCCCAACAAGTAACAATTCCATCATACCCAAGTGCACAACTTCTATTTTCCCCCAAAGCCAATGAAATGAATCTCCCTTTTGGTTTCTCACCAACCATATGACCCCAACAATCCAAACCACCATTATTTGAGATAGCACAAACATGATTTGAACCAGCTTCAATAACAGAATAATTCCCACCATTCTTTGGTTCATTTCCAACAACTCTATTGTTACTTCCTATGCAAGTAACACCATTCCCTTTTCCATTTTCTAATAGCCCACATACAAAATTCTCTCCCACCGCGATTTTTGACATGTTCTTGTTCGTCACGGAGCTTGAATTGAAGTCTCTCCATTGCCAACACTCGAGGCGAAAACCATTGTTCCCTTTAACGAGTCCGCAGACATGGGAATGCCCGCTATCGATGTCTTCGATAACGGGTCCATGATAGAGTCGTTTAAAGGAAACAATAGTAATTGAATTTGAAGAATGAGAAAATCTCCAACAAACCATGATTGAATTTGAAGAATTTGATGATGATAAACCACATAAAAAACCATTTCCACCAACAATTTGAGAATACGAAACATTAGAATTCAGTTCAAGTTTGGTACCAAAACTTGTACCAGGAGAAAAACTAGTACAATTAAGCTTTGAATGTTTTTGTTGGTTTTGAGGTTGTAAGACACAAATTAAGGTTTGGTTTGAATTTGAAGTATGAGAAATTGAAACAGTTGAAAGTGTGTTTATGATAGGAAGAATAAAAGAAAGGAAAAAATATAAAGAAATAAACAAGTGTTCATGGTGAAAAGCCATAGAAATTATTGTTAAGAGAATTCAATAATTTCATGGTATGAGAGAGAGGGTATTCATAAATAAGATGCTAAAAGCATATAAAGTTAATAAAATGAACGCGGTTTCATAATTGAGAAATAGTATTATTAACTTTTTGTTCATTTGTTAAGGACTTAGTACTGAGACAAAGTCAACATAACTATGTAGTCTTACTCGGACCTTGTATTAGTCCTCAATATTCTTCTACTCAATAATAGCACTATACTAATAACGTGGTTATTACCCTAATGAAATTAAAATAAAGACACGAAAAACATCCATGTCCATACATATAAATATATATATATATATATATATAAAGAAAATCAAATAAAACAAATATGATGATGTAGGTTTTTTGCCGTGTTATGACATCGTATTTCATCTAACTTAATAGAAGGTACGTAGAATTTGTGTTTTTGTTTTTCATTACTTCTGCTCCCTTCAACACTAATCTTTGTTTTGGTTTCGAAATTATATTAAAAATAATAGTTTTGGATAAATACAAACTTTTAACCCTTAATTTATTTTGTGTGTATTTTTGTAAGGACGAAAGAAAGAAAAAAATCTCATTGCATCTTAATTTCTTGAATTCAGTGCACAAGTGAGACAAATATTTCATCATGCTCAATTTTTTTTTTAATTGTTTACAATGCATCATGCTCAAGTTAGTTTTAACCATTAGATCAATGAATCTCACCGTTAAATAAAATTTAGTGTGATTTTTTGATTCAATGATAAAAAAAAGACGTTTATGCATGATGCAAAATCATTTTGCTTATGCATATTACACCAAGTCTTTCGTCAAACAATCAAAATTTTGCAACAAAACCAAAAAGATTAGAAGAAGGAAGATTAAGGACGAAGGAATTACTATATTTGATGATCATAACATGGTCAGTTTCATTTCGAGAGATCACCTTTATTATATTTAAATTATGTCGTATACTATAACTATTTATAAACTATATGTATAAGGGATACACACTATTTAAAAAAATAGAAAGAAAAAAAACTGCATCAAAACACATACACACTATGATATGTACGAAAAAGATTAGCACAAAATCTGGTATTATATTTAAGTCTAGAGGTGGTACTTTTTTATTTATTTTTTTATGAAAGAGGGGTTACATATTTAGTACTAGACTGCCTCTTTATACAATCGGGTGGACATTGACTTTTCCCTCGGAAATTAAATTCTATTTGTTCATATTTTTTAGGGGGGACCCTATTTGTTCATAGGAGCTAAAATCCATAGGATCCAACCACTGTTTGATGTTCAAATTGGTGAGACTTATTGTCTTAAAGATGGAAGTTGATTGGAAGAAAGATCTCCATGGAAAATGTTGTTTTCTAAATGGATTCTAATTCTGTAGTTGATGGTTTGAGCTACAACTCTTTCATAAATTGTCGTGTTTGGTGCTTGATTACAAAGTGTAAAAAGACTACTCTATTTTGTTTCAACTCTCATAACTCTCTAGAGTTTACTAGTATAAGATAAGACGAGTCAATATTTTTTAAAATGGTTATCAATTAAAGTGTCATTAAGTACCTTGAGATTGCAACATTAAACTCTTAACACTGAGCTAAATCCTTTAAGTGTAGGAGTCAAATTAACATAATTACTCATTCCTTAACAAATGTTAGTTATCGTTGATGCTTGCTTTCAATATACATCAAACATTTGAATTTTAATGAAATGCATCAGATTCATTATAATGTGAAAAAATCATTAGTATTATTATTATAAGTAGAAGGTTAGTCCGATGGATAAGTAGTTAACTCATTCTACAAAGTTGTGGGCTCAACTCATGTTTAGGAATCGTTAGTAGATAATCGATAAGTAACTTTGTCAACGTTCATTACGGGATCCAACTCACCTAAAAATTTGATATTCCGCTGACCTAGGTTGATTAAGTGCTATCTATATGAAGTTATGTACCATAGCTCTCAGATATACAATAACTGCTATCGCTGACATTTTAACTTTGATTGCCCAAACTTGCAAGAGAGTCAACAAAGCCAACATGAATACACACAGTGACAAGTAACTAGAGAGATTATACAAATAATTTGTTAAGAAGAAATATTAGAATTATTCAACATGCAAATGATGGTTACATTTATAGAACTGCAACTTATCCATGAAGTCAAAGATTTAACAAAGATAAAATATATCTAATCTATTTTCTATTTTGAAAATTTTGACATTAGTTGATAAAGGTGGGTGGAAAGTATCTAAATTTTAATTAGTTTTCAACTTAAATGCTTATCATGTATCAAAAAAACTTAAATGCTTAACTACTCTTACCACCCTCCACAAACAAATTGAAATAAAACAAGGTAATTGGTGAACAAGGGGGACAGCTCTGAAAATATATTATAGTAAATGAATGAAGGAATAGTATAGCATGCAGAATGAGTTAAATATGTTGCTGCTACCTATAAAATTATGACCAATCAATTTTAATCTTTATAGAAAATTTAGTCAAAGTATTTTACTGTTAATCTTGCTTGACATTCATGAATCATGATACTATCACAACAACATCAAAGTAAATTATATCATCAAGAATAACATTGAATAGATTATTTTCCTTATTCTTTTATTACCTTTGGCAAATCGAATACATAATTTCCAGTAATGATATACAGAAAATGGTAAAGAACAGAACATATGGACCACCAGTAACAGGAGGAACCAAACCAACAAACTATGACTCGCTACATCCTTCATTTTCACCCTCAAATGAACTCGTAAAATAAACTGAGGTCCAATACAACTTTGTACTATCAATCTAAACAATGAATTGAAACTTATCTCGACTCTTTTAACTGAATAAATAAATATAGTTTAAAATACATTACCTTCAGCAAGGCACCATGTTAAATCAAACAGACACCATGCTAAATCAAAACGTGAAAAGATGTTCTTCTATGCTACCATAGATTCTGAAGAAGCTTTCCTTTGCTCTAGAAGAGTTGCAAGTGCACCATCAATTTGAGCAAATACTTCCTCCTGAGAGGAATTTCCATTAATCTGTAGACAACAAAAGCATCTTAGCTGCATTTCAAAATTCACAAAATTATATGTTTACTGTGTACTAAAAACCAGATAGTGTCTTGAGTGCACGACTACAACAAGTTTTCTTCCCCGAAATTGACATCGTATGACTCAAATTCACTGTCTTTCTTCTTCTTCCCATAGTTTTTACTATCACCATTATAAAAAATAAAAAAAAACCCTTTATGGTGGCCTTGTTATAAATAATCAATTTCTATTTAGTAGTAATAAATCCATGGGACAAGCAGTGTCATCTATATAACTAATGCCACTTTCTTCGTGTCACATTTTGATTAGAATTCATGCAAATTCTTTCTTCATTACAGGTTATATAGTAAGAAATACAAGCAAATTGTAAGGAAAAACAAGAAATTGAAAAGAAAATTACAATTAATTGCTCGTTGCTCGAGTCCGAACCTTATAATAATATGAAGAACTACATATTCTTATAATGTTATAGGTAATATACTACTTTATTGCCACTGCCAGTGTTTCAGCCTATTTATCACCCATCCCCCAATCATTTTATCTCCTCACACCAATCATCAGGGTTTTCTAGCTTCTCTAACTGCCATGATTTTTTTAAAAGGAAGAAAAGGATAGAAGCATGTGCTAGTTTTTTAACAAAATCTCATCAGAACAAGTATTTGGATCCAACGGCTAATATTTAATCATGTCACCTATCACAATAAGACACTTCTCTCACTTGATATACCCCTTATGTGTGTGTGTTTACCCTCGTTTTGCTTACACTATGACTAAGTGTGAGTCAAACGAGCCGTTGGCATCTTATCCATATCAACAAGATATGAACGCCCTTACAGTGCGCATACCCATGCTTTCTACTGTGGTAACAAGGATTGGCTACTCCACATTGGTAGCATACAATACTAATAGACATGGTTGATTAGTGATTGTTTGATAATGATATCTATTCCACAAACAACGAACAAGATTACTTGTGCATGTCTCTGATGTGAGTCTCACACATCCTCATACACGTATCCTTACAAGATGTGGACGGAGTTAAGATGCTCTCCATTTTTACCATTACCTAAGTTTTAGGAACATAAATACAATATACAATAATGTGACATTTAGTGGGTCCAAATCCAATTATTTAATATACACTTAAAATTTCTCAAAAATGTAGTAATGGAGAGGGAAAATGGAGAGGATCCCAACTCATGTGGACGCATGTATGAGGTTGTCTGAGAGAGAGATAAACAGAGAAAGTTACATCAAAAAAGCATACCTTAATGGTTATATCTTTATACATGGAAAGGACAGCCTCCACATTTTGATGATGGGTGTTCAATCGCAACTTTACCTAAGTTGAAAACAAACAATAATGCAAAGAACATTCAGTTGCCGACAGAGAGCATTGTGCATTTTCTGATAAAAGAATGGCAATCTTAACAGAAAATATAGATTAGAGGTTCTAATAGGGATATACCTTCTCTTCAGTATCATCAAAACGTTGGGTGAGCCTATCCGCAATTTCTTTTGTTTCTGGAGGAGAATACTTCAAATGATATATCTTCCCAGTAACAGGATCTAATCTCCTTCCAACTACTCTCTCCACAAGAATATCTTCAGACACCTGAAAATTTGAACTGTAAATTATAATTATAATATAAGCTACATTTATTTCTGCAGTAAAACTAATGGCTTCTGATATTTATAGCAGTATAGTGTCTCCTTCAACTGCAAGGTCACAACAGCATAGTTGTTCATATAATTGATCAAGGTATTACATATATAGTTTAAAGGGCATTCACATGTAAATTTGTTTTACACTGACATCCAATGAGAGTCCACTATTCTGCCACATCATCCCACACCTTTAAGTTTATTTTAAAATTGTTTCTATGAAGTGGCAAAATGGTGAGTTCTTATTGTTAGTCAGCAAATTTACACCGACAATGCACGCCCCTTTAACTTGGATGGTTAAAGCTGTATAGGGTTAGTGTGTTACACCTCTTGTTAGAGAACAATATAAGAGGAGAGGACAAAATTATTTATAGCGGTTAGGCAGATATGTTTTTATATTAATTGTCAATTATGTATTGTCAGTTACAGCGTGTTATGTTAAGGAATATATAGGGAAAGACAGGGGAAAAGTGGTTACTGGGAAGTATTTAGGTGGTTAAGGAAGGGAAGTATTTAGGAGGTTAAGGAAGGGAAGTATTTAGGGAGGGAGAGGTCAAGCCCTCTAATACTTGAGCCAAGTGAAACCTGTATCACCTTGTACAGAATTCTCTGTATTATTTATATTTTATCCATACATGTAATTGTATTTAGTCTCTAATTGAGAACCTTTCTCCGGATATTATTCAAGAATAATTTATTATTCCTAACTCTTACAGTTTGGTACCCGTTTATATCATAGTCATAACTCCAAATGCAAGGTTTTGTTGAGAGGTACCAACATGAAATATCGATATTTGGATGATACTCTGCTGAATATTAGTATATTACTATTTGACATCAATTTCTTTCTTTTTTATTAAATAAAATTCAATTACTTTAACTAATCATTGACTGATAAATTACGATGAAGCTGAGGAAGAAACATTTGAAATATTAGCAGCAATATAACCACAAGTGTTTACCTCTAGAAGAATGAAAATATCAGGCTTAAACCCTAACTCCTTAAGTGCAGTAGCCTGTGATAAGCTCCTAGGATATCCATCCAAAAGCCAACCATTCTCTACAGAATCTGGCTTCAAGAGACGATCTTTAACCATCTATTAAATAAAAGAGTTATTAACACTTAAGAGAAAACGTATTTGAATATCAATTGTACGGTTACTTCCATTTACCCTACCATACCATGACAACTATTTCATCAGGGACCAACTGTCCCTTCTCCATATATTCTTTCGCACGCTTTCCGTTTTCACTTCCGGTTTCAATTTCTGCCCTAAGTAAATCTCCAGCAGCAACATGCACCAAACCGTACTGCATATATGCACTTGAATCAATTTTTTTTTTATTTCAATGCAGATTAAAAGTAACAGTCTTATCTAGTAGTGAATCAGTAACTTGTCCCAAAGCCAAGAAAATAATATAGTAAGGAATTTGGGAATTTGGATCCCTTTGTAAGGCTACAAAAGATGCAATGGATGCAAGGCCGTTGGATCCAGGTCCAAAGTTTATGTCTAAACTCCAACCGCCTTGCAGCAATTGCAACATGTGTTGTGTAGAGTCCCCAAGTATCCTCTAGGTAAATTTGGTTCAACCGAGGAGAGGAAAGGAATATAATGTTATATTCCATTTGGTCAAGAGGGGGCGAAATTACTGTCCTCGTGTATGGTTCACAAGGGAGGAAAGAAATTTTAATGAAGGGAAAGTCGTAGTTTACTTTATACACTCTCTTAACACTTAACTTAGCATTTAACATAATGACATTTTAGATGATAAACGTAAAATTTATAAACTTGTCTATTCTCCCGTACAAATCCCCCAATTTTGGAGGGAAGCCAAAGCTGAGTTAGAAAAGATTATCCCTCCCTTCCCTTCCCTTCTGTCCACTCCATTTTCCCCAGTCAGACACTACGTGACACGCGAAAGAGAAGTTGAGAATCGGCCAAACTTAGTCCAACACAACCCCCACCCCACCCGATGGATCAAGATGATTATCTCAAATAACCCTGGAAACAGCCTCTTGATAAAAAAACAGGTAAGGCTGTGTACAATACACCAGTTGGCGGACCCCTTTCCTGCGTATGCGACCTTTAGTGCACCGGGCTGCCCATTGTTGTCATTTATCAAACATGGTGGTGCCATGGCAGATTAGAGTAAGCATTTATCTATCTTAAACCTTAATGCATCTATCTATCTAGCACACTAAACTAGAGTAAGCATAGGGTATTCACAAAACAAACAAAAAAAAAAATTAAATTCAAACTCACATGCTAATGTTGCTAATCAATAATACATCAAAGAATAATAACAATTTCAAAGGAAAACAAAATTAATAAAAAAATGAGATTATCATGATCATTATTAATTAAAAGTAGAAAAGTTAGGTCATGAACCACAAATACAGATAACAGACACGACACGGACATCGAGAAGCCAACACCATTAATAATTATATATGTCGGACACCGGGACACGCCTAACCCGAGGAGCGTCCCTGCTTCATAGAGTCAAATTGAATTTCATAAACAAAAAAAAAAAAAAACTTACTTTATTGGTGATAAGGTGACATTGAGTTCCTTTACCAGAAGCAGGTGCACCGGAAATCATAACATGAAGTGGCTCCTCCTCCGTCTTCGCCACCGCTTTCACAATCTGAATCATAAAATCAATTAATTCACTAATGAATTTCAATATCCAAGAAATAAATAAAATGAAATTAAACAATAAATAAATACCATAGAAGAATGAGAAAAGGGTCGCGAAGAGGATGAACGAAGAGAAAAGACATTTGAAGAAGAACGAAGTGAAAATGAAGAAGAAGAAGAAGATGAAAGCGCTTTTTGTAGCTTATTCTTCTGATTATGATTATGATTATTTGGAATTGGACTGCACAGTCCCTTCAAAGAAGATGATGAAGAAGTGGTAGAGAAATTCATGATATTGCAACCCATTTTTTCTTGAGTCACTCTTCTCTCTTACTCTTTAATTTCGTTGATTTGATTCGTATCCATATTATATATCCTTTCTTCTACCAACCATATACACTTACCTATATACTCACTCTCCCCTTGTAACCAAAAGTTATTAAGAATAAGAATTAATTTAGTTACCTCTAATTAATGTTTTGAAAGGGACTTCAAAAATCTAAAAAATTCAATTAAAAAATGAGGTTAAACAATTTTGCACACACGACCCGATCAAAATATGTTAAATTGTCACATCAATTGAAAACAGAACAATAGTTTAATTCACGTGGCAATTTAAAATATTTTGATTGATGGTGTGTGTAAAATTGTTTTGGACCGTTAACCCACCATCATTAAACTCTTAAAAAATCAATTAAATTTAATTCGATATTTGCGCATCGAATCAAAAGATTGAACCATATTGTTTTTGTTCGGTGCATAAATGATTGAATCATATGACCACGAGCATGAGTTCGAATATAAGATTCTTTACTTATTTGTTTTATGAGATGATTTTTTAGGTAATAGTCTAATTGACAACTAAAAAAATAATTAAATTGAGTTATTTTATTTTGATTTGGCTACCAATTTCATATCATTCAAGATCAATTATTTATATACCTATTTTATAGCTATATATAAAGGAGAGACTTGATTTTTTTTAGTTGCTTTTTATTTTTCAATTATACTTTTTAATTAAACTATTCTAATTATAACTTTATATTTTGTATAGCATTATTTAAATTATTAATTAAAAAATCAATTAAATATATAATACGAATAATGTCACTACAATATTAACAATATAAAATGATTCTCTTTGATGCTAATTTGGATGGGCTAATTTATCTTTAAAAAAACAATATAAAATAAAATGGTTATCATTATTAAAAAAAATGTCTATTTGATTGTGGTGTATTCCAACAAAAAAAATATATAATAAAAAGCGTTGAAATAAGAGTGTGTATTCCACATCATTCAAATGTGTAATTTTTTTTAATAATAATAGATATAAGTGTTCAATCTCTCTAACTCATCACCTCTAAAAAAACATCAAATAATATTTTAACATTGATAGACTATTTTAATATTTAAAAAATGATGGTGCTTGTAGATACAAGAACCATTTGTATAAGCACGTTTTTTCTCCTCAATAGAAGTACTAATTAGGGGAGAATCTAAACTTAAACCTAAACTTCCCTCTATTGTTTAAGCATTAAAACTTTGTTTGGTTATATTTGGTATACTCATCCGGCATTTAGTCATTTCAACTTTTAGTATCAAAACAACTCGCTTGAGTTCGACTCATTTAAAATTAACGAACAACTCAGTTCAACTCGTTAGGATCATAAACCATAAAGATTAAACCATAAAGATTTAACCAAACAAATTCAAGCATGTAGAAAATTTGCTTTAAAACGTGTTCAAAAGAATAACCTCCAACGAAAAAAATATTGACTAATTTAACAATCATAAACTTGGGCTTTGAAAGTGATCCTTACTTTTTTTTTTTTGAAAATGTAAATAATCACTAACCTCATTTAAAAAAAATTGCACCGTATTGGGTGGTAAGTGTGGGAGATTGAATAGTCTTATTTATAGCCTTATTCACCTCTCAATGTTACATAAACAACCGATGTGGGACTTGTTTTCTCTTTTGTTAGACAAAACACATGTTATCTACCTATTTCTATGTTATATATTACAAGCTGTAATACCTCCCTCAAGATAGAATTTGGATATCCAACATGCCAAGCTTGTAATGCATATTAGAGATCCTTGCTATCTTATTTAATACAATCCTTTTTTGATTCAGCAGTATTAGTGAGAAGATTATTTAACAGAGATATAGATATAGACCAGTTTGCCTCACAGAGCAAGTGCTATGTACTCTGCTTATCTAGAGACGACATGGTTGCTTGCTTCCAAGTATCGAATTCATGTGCTTGCATATACAAACAACCAAAAATAAAAATACAAAAACACAACAAAACTAGTGTAGATAACATAAACGAAAACAACAAAACTAGTGTATATATATTATCGAGCTAACTCGTGAGCCAATCGAGTCCAACTATATATAATTCAAGTTCAGCTCATTTATTTAACGAACTTAATTTTCAGTTCAAGTTCGGCTCATTAGGTTCATGAACCAAGTGCAACGAGCTAATTATTGAATCGAGTTCCGAACTTTAGTCGAGTTAGCTCGGTTCATTGTCAGCCCTATAATAGAGTGATCACATAGACTTCATAACATAAAATATAAACATAAATTGATGTTCTCAATCATTCTTGGTGTACTAGACATGGATAAAATCCTTTTTTCAAGTAGTCGTAATTAAGGATTCTACTCCTATTACATGTATACTCAACTTTTAGGTCTTAGATAGATTCCCATCACTAATTCCTGACTAGGTCTACAAACACCTCAAGACTCATTAGTTAATCAATTAATCTGAATCGAATGGCCCATATTAGACAACTTATCTGCGCATCAATTGCCTTCTCGAAAAATATGTGAAGAAATAACTTGAACACCTAGTTTACAAGCATTATGCCATCGATTTCGAAGCAAAACCGGAACTAACGAAGAGTTTTTAAAGATTATCAGAGCACTAGTGGAATCACTTTCTAACCATAAGTTTCTCCACCCATTGTGGGCAGCATACTCCAGAGCCAAAATAAAACCATGAATTTCTGCGGTAAAAACAGAAGAATTTCCTAAATTATAGGTAAAGGCACCAAGGAGAGTACCTAAGCGATCACGAAACAAGCCACCACAGGCGTCGTGGTTTCCAATGACCGAACCATCCGTATTCACCTTCAACCAAAGCACGGAGGGTGCCTTCCAACGCACCAACACCATATCTCTATTCTGACAGCTATGATGGGAAACCGAGAAGGAATCAAGAAGAAGAGCATCTGAAGCAAGACACTTACCCACGAAAAGATTACCACTCGTACCCACTAAGGAGTAAGGAGTGCAACCGAACCTTGGTTGCGTGAATCGTGGTCGTATTCAAAGAAAACTGAAAGTATTTCGAGACATCCAGATTGTATGCAATGTGTGCACCACATCAGCCACAAATAAATCAAGAACTTGAGAAGAGCAATGCAGAGGGATACACAGAAGCATCGACTGAAAGGAGGTAAGGTCCATAACGTGGTTTAATTTTCCCCCAAGCAAGTTCCAAAGATCCTCTATAAAAGGGCAGCGAAGAAAAAGATTGCTATGAAGTTTCATCAGTTTTCAACCAAAAACTGCAGACTGAAACAATAATACAACCTCGGGTACAAATATTCTCGTCGGTGGGCATTTTACCATGAATGAGACGCCAAAATATAAATGAATGAGAGGGTGCAATACAAGTCTTCCATATCATAGATGCCCAAGGAATAATAGTATCAACAGGCATCAGGAAAGTGGAAGCTAGTTTAGCAGTTAACTTACCATTGGCTGAATGTGGCCAAACAAGCGAATCAGGAAGGTGGGTGCAAGGCAAGACAATGGAACCCAACCGAGCTGCCACCCCAGGAGCGGCCAGCACCTCCGCAGGAATATCCCAACCCTTATCAACAATGACATCCGCAACCGAACCAATAAAATCCGCACAAAATAAAGGGTCAATTTGAAGCAGATCAACCAAAGGTTCACCAAGCCAGTTATCCGTCCAAAAATAAATATTTTCACCGATGCCCACAATCCATAGTTATTCAAAAGTCTCATGATCATGGTTGTCAAAATCGGGATCCCACTAAAGATCGTTGGAGTATAGAAAAAGCATAGGTCGTAGGATCGTAACAAGGATCGTAAGATCCCACATAATAGACAAAATCATAAAAGTAACTACAAAAAATAACCTTTCATCAGAAATTAAAAGTAACTAGAAAAATAACCTTTCATCAAAAAAACTTTCGTTAATCATCATTGGAATTGTCTTAAACATCATCTAAAAACTTTCATAAAATACACAACAAAACATCATAAAAAAAACTAATTCAATAAGTCATTCAAGACATTCTGATCAGCTGCAACTCCATTATCTCCTTCATTCTGAGTTCCTCCTTCCAAATCTTCACATTTAATTAGTGGATAAGCACCTTGACAACAAATAACGATATCTTTCCAAAACTCTATCCATAACCACTTTTTCAATTTGCTTTCCTTCATCTGTTTTTGCAAATTTGCTTGATGTCCACTCATTAGATGCGAACATCTGAATCAACGCCACTTTGTTTTCCATTAAAAACCCTAAAGTTAAATAAGACGTTGCAAATCGAGTAAACCATCACAAAAAAGCACCGATTCTGCGATCTTCCGCTTTTCCTCGGCGCGCCGTCCGCTCCGCCGTAAACTTCGATCTTCAACCCGCTCCAGATTGGTGGTGGCTTGATATATCGCAAGATCATACGATCTTGGGTATTAGAGCGCGCGTTTGACAACCTTGCTCATGATAAGCATGCTTTATGCAGGATGCATGCCCTAGTCTTCTACTTGGAGCTCTTACTATCCACTGCTTCCTTGAGTTTTGTCCCTAACGCAAATGCCAGAGGAGGGGGAACAGCATTACCAATCTGCCTGTGTTTGTGTATGATGTTACCATAAAATTGATAGCAATCTGGGAAGCCCTGCATTTATAAATGAAAAAGATGATCAGTAAAAAATGACACCGGATCATATGAGAATTTCCTATCACAATTTTCAAACTATGAACATCTTTTTCCTAACCACATATTTGGATAGCATGATCAGAACTCTTCATAATAAATTGAAAACAACAAATTAATCCACAATATAGGTAATAAGTTCAATAGTCTTACTAATCATTTCACTTATTATTATTATTTTCTAAATTACTTGACAAATATCTATACAACAAGTGACTGAATGTCTCTGTAAAATTTATTTATACATCCAGTAGATATTAATATTCCTCAAGTCCATAGTTAATTTCCAATTTGGTTAGGGTTCATTTCTTATGATAGCATTTAGGGTGACAAGTAACTAACAGACTTACTTGAGATCGGGCGCATTCACGAACAGTAAGAATTCTATCTTGATCAGGATGAAAGCACATTCCAACCTTCCCCATTGGTTGAGGGTCAGTGATGGAAGTTGGAAAGTTTCCTTGCCAGTCCAACCTACCAAACAGTCCCTTCCATTGATTATGCCTCTTAGCAGTGTTTGGCAAGCACCACGGTATCAAATCAACAAGTTGTCCACTTGACAGCTTTATCTGTGCATTATATTTGATAACATTAATTAGATTAACACATACAAAAAATGTCATGCTAAAATTCACAAAGATTTCAGTTTACCTTTTCATCTGGAAGATCACGCCAGTCACAACCTGGTCTCTTGGGAATTTTCTGACATCGAATCAAGTTCAACTCATTCATCTCCTTTGATATATGATCAGTCAACACAGCCATATTGCCTCGAATTTTCTTTTGAAACCATGACACGGGATCGCTTTGGTACTGCGAGCATAAAGCCAGTGTATAAGAGTTTGACCTTTTGCCTCGATGGATAGAGTCGGAGAAAATTATAAATAACCATTAGTGTCCCTTTAATTCACAATTATTTTCTTTCCAAAATATTTTTAAAAAGTGAGTAGAGTGTCAAGTTAACTCAAACTATTTCAAGGGGATAAAGACAGATAACATGTATCGTTCCTGTTTTACATACCTCCATGTTTGTCCTAGAAGCTCCATTGCCTACAGCTGGGAGTTCACCAATGGTATCGCGAACAGTTATTGCACGTAACGGAGCACCATTTGCGGTACTGCGGACGGCAGCATACTGGACATTTTCTGACAATGTGATTTTCAATTCAGGAGCAGAAAAGACATGCATTGGTTCTGGCCACTCTGGAAGCACGTCCTCTGGAGAGGCAGCCCATATAAATGCCCTTTTTCTTGACTGTGAAACACCAA
>Ga0228710_1002892_pt1 | contig 27301 bp, 14 predicted proteins | sample MedpolnodulmetaG_FD_177995 | JGI IMG/M metagenome (GOLD analysis project Ga0228710, IMG submission 177995) | Root nodule microbial communities from Medicago polymorpha collected in Santa Monica, California, United States - pink nodules | ecosystem: Host-associated > Plants > Roots > Nodule... | reverse complement strand
AGGAAAAAGAAAAGTAAAGAGAGAGAGAGAGAGAGAGAGAGAGAGAGAGAGAGAGAAGAGAAAGACACAAAACAATTATACAGGTTTCTTCCACAATCCGGAAGTAGTCATGTCCCCCTTGCACTTCCAAGGAGAGTTCACTAAATCAATATTTGATTACAAATGTTATAGCACAAAAGCAAGAGACTTCCAAATGATCAAGCACACAAGCAAGAGACTTCCTATGCTCAAGCACAAAAGCAATAGACTTCTAGACAAACAAAATTACACAGAAAACTGTTTGAGGTTGAACACTTGATATACAATCAGTGGTGCTCACAATACAAATCAGATACAGACTGTTAAGACTCTAGAATTTCTAAGATATAAAAGTTGGTAAGAAAGTCTAAGTGAACTTTGATGTGCAACAATTTCAGCAGAGGTTTGATACTTGTAAATTGTTGGTGAGTCTCTTACAATCTTCAAGTCTTCACTCCTTTATATAGAGGTGTGAAAGATACGTTGATGATTGTCAGCACATCAAAACGAGTCGTTGTGAAGCTTGATCATCACAAATGATTTGTTACTTGTTTTGGTTATTGTCTTATGAGGGAACAATTTCAAATTCATTTCTTGTTTGGATAACAACCAGTGTAGACACAGTTGTAGATAGTACTAATCCAACCAAGGTGGTGGAGTAGTGGTTGTACAATTGTACTATTGTCCTTTTCCTGCGCTCTTCAGTGGATAAGCATCCAATGCCTTCTAATTTCTCTGAAATAATCATTGCTCTAGACTTTTATTCCTTCTGCAATGATGTGTCTTCAGAATAACAACTTTTAACTAACTGCAGCTTCCAGTCTTCAGACTCTGATGAACTTCAACTTCTGATGATCTTCAGACGCTTGATGATGTCAGCTTCTGGCAGTCAGCTTCTGATGGTCTTCAGACTCTGGCAGTCTTTGTCTTGCAACATAAGCTTCCTTTTTAAATTCATTTGCTCTCTTTTGTTCTTTCAGAACCAATACATAGAATTAAGACTTATAAAACTTTTGACTATGGTCTTGCACACTTGAACAAATATTAGCATATACAATTGACTTTTTAATACCTTATTATCATCAAAACTTAAAGGTGGTAATGTTAAACAGATTTTGTTCCAATAATGTTAGCTTTGATTGGCCTTTGGTTTGACTCCTTCTGACATCTACAATTTAAGTTGTGATCAAAATACTTACACATGGGTCAGCACAGACAACACAGACGTGTGTTTTCAGTTATTCATTTTTCTTACTTTTCTTCAACTTCTCTGCTCCTACCTCAGCCAAATGCTCTCATTTCTTCGTTATTTGTCCTGAAAATATAAACCAAAGTATTTGTTGTAAAATAGTTCTAAACTAGGATTAAAACTAACGATACTTTATTGAATTTGAATGCTAAAAACACGACAAACTACCACATATCAATCTGCTACTTCATCTTAATTCTCGATCCTGGGATCGGTTCTTAACTCAAGATTTAGAGATCATTTCATAACTTTTTATCACAGTGAAAGGTTCGTAACTCCTGATGGAGGAATTTGTGGCATTGAGATACATATGAGGGAGCAATTGAAGGCGCTTAAAGAACAATTTTCTAAGAAAATTAGCGTTTGTGACTGAAGATAGCTTGGGACCATTTTGCAATGCACAGAATGTGGTGCGGCACTTCAAATTCGATCAAAGTTAAAGTTTGAATTTGTTGCTCCTGACTGTGAAGATCATCTATATTTTCTATGCAAAAGCGTAATATTAAATAACTTCATAACAATAGTTTTGTTTGCTATGCTTAAACGGTTAATTTCTAGCGGATATATAACTTGTAATCTATAAGACCATCCACAACAGAGCACTCCGATTTAAGTGCTTAAATGGGACCCCTTTATCCACATCACTCATTTTACAATAACACTTAATAAACACTAATTTTCTATAATCCATCACCACAAAAGAAATTACTAAATATGTCCCACAAATAATTATATATCATTACATTTCAACAAAAATTTATTTATTTCATTATGATTTATTAAAGGAGTCCACAAAAAGTGAAGTGAGAGAGGGTGCTTCCATAGCCACCCTTCTCCATAGGCACCCAAATAATATACTCTACAATGGTGTTCCTATTTAATATAGTGTTAAATAGGTGAAGCACTCATCATTGTGGATGGCCAAAGTTCATAGAATTTGACAAATTTATAATAGCCTTTTCTTCTATAACTATACATATTTTAATAGTGTTGTTTGAGCTTCAAATTCATGGTCACCCAACCACTAAAGGGAGTATTAAAATATTCACAAGGAATAAGTTCATGATATTCTTTGATAGGTGTGCATGAATCACTATCCAAACCAAACTCAACCAACTTTATGGTTCAGTTAAGCTATTTCAGGAAAAGTCATTTATTTTGTCAAATCATTTCAATCTAGTTTAGAATCGGTTTACAATATAAACTGATTTATTTATTAACTTGAGTCAGTTCTAAAATTGGGTTTTGCTTGAATTGGTTCTAAAACCGGTGTTTATTTAAACTAGGTTTTTTCAAAATTGATGTTTAATGAATTGTGTTAAAAATGGTTTTAAAACCAACCTTTTCAATAAATTATTGGCTTAAAGATATTTTTCACTCCCTAACTTTAAAAAAGTAGCGATTTTGGTCTCATGTTAAAAAAAAATGGCCAAAGTCCCCACCCGTGTTTAGTCCATTTTGCAAAACTTCAATTTTGACCTGATCAATCCTATGTGTCACGCCACATAACTTTAAAAACTGCCAACTGTATAATTCTTTTAATTAAAAAAGAAAAGAAAATCCACGTGTGTAATTACAGAATTTAAAAAAGAAAAAATAAGGAGAAAATTGGTAGATAATATTCAATTCCTCTCTCTCACAAAAACCCAGAAAATTAGCAATCTTCATCTTCTTCACCCCATCTCATCTCGTTGTTCTTCTCCCTTGCCCTATGCTCCACAAATCTGACATGATTCAAGCCACAAAAGTTCCAATCCATACTAAATCCTTAACACAAAATCTATGCAACCAAAACAAAATCATTGAAATAATACGAAGACATGGGTAAGTTATCATCATCTGAATCTTAACAGAATCATTGTTGGATTCATGTTCTTTTTTTTCTTTTTTTTTCATTTATTTATTAGTTAAATGATGAATGGCTTTTACAAAAAAAAAAAATTAATTCAAAAAAGGAAACTTTTACGGTACTCTCGCTTCATAATTTTATAAATTAATGATCATTTTTCATGTAAGAAATAGCTATTTTTCAATATTTATATTTTATAGAACATCATTTCGTAAGAAAAATAATCATTTCATTGTTTATAAGAATCATAGTAATTTTTTTACATATTATCGTAAAAAATAATCAATGTTTTCAATCATGAGTGATAAAAATTCAAAAAAAATTAATTTTATTTCGTAGACATTTTTGATGAATAAGATTTAGTTATTATAATTATAAGTGATAAAAAACAATATTTTTCTTAAAAAAACAACTCATTTAACTATTAATTTAAAGAGTAAGTGTACCGATACACTCAAATATATTGGGTGTGCCATAGAATTTGCCTTCAAAAAATACACAACTGGCATCTTTGTGAGTTAAGTGGCATGACACATAAGCTTGACTAAGTCAAAATTGAGATTTTGCAAAAAGGAATAAACATGGGTGGAGCCATTTTTTTAATAGGGGACCAAAATCGCTACTTTTTAAAAATTAGGAGGTAAAAAGTGCTTTTAAGCCTAAATTATTTTGAAAACATGTTTTTTTAGGAGAATATGAAATTCTTTCACCGTAACATTTTCTTTATTGTTTGTGTCCATCTAAAGAAACACGTTACTAGGAGATAACTAGAATGAGATGTGCAATCTTATTACTACCATGTCCTCAACAAACTGTAGTAGATTTGAAACTAAACATTAAACTTTAATAGATGTATGAAATGCATATGGTCTATTTTTGTGAGCACAATTGGTAGGGATATTGCGATATGCAGGGTTTGGGGTTTGAACCCATGATTCTCCATTTATTCACCTTAAAAGGTGAAATTCTGATCATTGAGTTAGTCAATATAAAAAAAAAGGTATATTAAACAAACTAAGAATATGGTTTGATTATAACAACTTTTGAACAATAGTTGTCCTCAATCCTTGTTCTTGTTGATCCTGCTCAACACCATCAAACTAGAACGCAGGGATAAAACCAGCAAAAATAGATTACAAGCACAGAATTAACAAATATGCAATTTTCTTATTAAACAAATATGTTTCACAACGTATAAAGTTGGAAGCATGTATTGGCTTGGGAATTTAGGCGTGTAATTTCCATCTACTTTTATACTACTAGATCAAAAAAACACTTTCACAAAGTTCGCCCAAGAGATCAAAAAATCACTTTCACAAGGTTTATCCAAGAGAACAAAAATAAAAGAATTTTTTTTTATATAAAAATAAGAGAAAAAAATACACTCCAAACTATTACTTTCACAAGGTTCACACAAAAAGAATGACATTAAAGTAATGCCTATTGGTTTGCTTTAACATTCAATCATCTTTGAGTGCAATAGAGGTTGAAAGGTAAAGGAAGAGGAGTCGAAAAAAAAACCTAACCTTGAGAAAACAAAACTTGAATAGAAAGGAAAATCTAAACTTTCTATAAGCCAAGCTTCACAAAACCTCAACAAAAAAAAAAGTCAACAAGGGTATAGAATGTTCGAGTATAACTTAGTTAGGAGGGACATCACAGTATGCAGGGTCTGGAGTTTGAATATCAAATTTCCCAATAATTGACTTTAAGGGAGAATTTATGTCATTGAAGTACTTGACAAAAAAGATGTACTTTTTAATACGTAAAGTTTTGATACATCAAAACAACAATGAACGGGAGATGAAAAAAAAACATAAATAACTCCGCAATTGATTTTAACTGTTCAATTACTTTACTTGATAACAATAACAAAACGTAAGAAGAAATTAAATATATCCTTAATTAAGCTTCAGCTTGAAATTCGAACTTGATGCAATCAATGTGAGATCTAAACGGGGATGAAGAAACAAACGATGTCAAAAAATTGAACAAAAAACAAGTGTGAGGGTCCAAAAACGAATAGAACCGAGTCAGTGTTGGTTAAAGAAGAATTGGCGCCAAATAACGAAGCAAATTTTGGATTTTCAGTGTTCAAAGTGTTGACTTTCGAGTGGACTGAGTCAGAAATAGTAACTGGATTTTAGAAATGGTAACCCAATTTTAATGCACACCCTTATTGATGTTTGCATTTCAGAATAAAAATTTATTCTACAATAGATGATTGTATTTCAACTAACTTCCTTTTCAAATTCAAAATGGAGTTGGAGGCTTTGCATTATTCAGACATTGTTTACAGATGTTGCAATAAGGAAACCTTCGTACATCTAGATGGTTATTTATCAGACACCACTGTTGTCTGAAGCATTGTTTAGGTAGGAAATTACAAGATCAGCTGCTTTGCAACCCGAGGCAACCGCTCTACCAACTGAGAGTCCACCTCTGTGATTACCTACAAAATTTCATTATTCATTAATCATCGACCGAACATAATTAACCACAACTTTGAACGTCATTGCCCATAACTTTTTAAGTGTATATTTGAACAAATTGTGGTTAATGAATACATATATATTTAAACACCAAAAAGTCATGTACATTTGAACACAATTTGGATGGTTAGTGGATATATATGTAGAGATTTTCTTTTCCCATACAACCTGCCTACAACGTTTTGGATTTTATAATCCTAACCAGATGTGGAGGGTGGGAAAGGAAACTATCATATATGTATATTTGAGCACTTGAAAGTTATAGCAGTAGATGATTGATAAGTTGAACACTTAATTACATTTATGAGCTATTTAGTGAATGTAACTAATTACATATTTGAACTATGTTAACCATTCAAATTTATGTCAAAATATCATTTCTTATATAAGAAGAGGTCTTCATTGAAACTTTAGCATTCACAACATTACACAGGGGGCCTCATGCCTTCATCTGACTTCAAGTGGCTCCACCCACTTATGTTGACTTCGACGGAGCCACCCGTACACTTGTGAATGCAAGCAAAGTTTGACTTAAAGAGTAGGTTGCTTAATTGTAACTAGTTATCTTATTATGGTAACATGATTAATCATTTATCTACCTAGAAACGCTATCAACACATCATTTGACACTCTCTAACACTATTATCGGTTGAAATTCATGCGAGTCCCACCAATTTATGTATATCCTATTCATAAGTGGTAGGACTCATATTCAAAATAGCGGGACCCATGTGAATTTGAGCAAATAATAGAGAACACTGAAAAGTGAGTGAGTTGTTAACACTCTTTATCTGCCGACCAAAACTATTTTTATTTGAAGCATTGCCATATGAACTTACCAGCATAGAAAAATCCAGGGAGATCTTTTTCCATCTTGTCAATTGCTTCAAGAACTGACCCATAGTTATGACCATATAAAGGAAAACCTTTACTCCAGAAAAAATGGCTGCAATTGTAGTGTCTAATTAGAAAAATAGTAGAGAAAATATTGAAAATAAATTGATGACATACTTGACGAATGTGGGCTCCCCCTCCGCTCCCAACAGCTTTCTCAGGTCAGAAGTGACAATTTTCGTAAGCTCGTCACTGGAGTAAGTAAATGAGAAAATTAGTAACGAAAATGAAATCAAGAAAAGAAAACAAAATGATAAGCCAACAAGAGTCTATTGTCACTCCATTGTATCCATTGCCATTCCTATTTAATCAACTTCTGTATAATTTATATAAACTATTAGTTTGATTTCTTAGATAAAAATTAGTTGGATGAGTGACAATCGACAGGCATGGAATTGCAATGGATACATATAGGGTTTTGCAAGGTATATGAATCAAAGTATAATAACAGTATAGGTACGTAACGTTGAAGCTTGAGCAAGTTCCCTGTTTCGTGTTCCCCCTATGAAGGTGGTATAGAGATGCATATCACTGGGTGCTCGATCTGGAAACATCATAGAAGAAAAAAGTGTACCTGTTGTGCAAAATAAGTCAGAACTCAGAAGTTATTTTAGGAATAGTTTGACCTATTTTAGTTTTCTTGAGCCATGGGCTTATAAAAGCATTACCAAGGGTTTTAAAACCATTTTGTTGCTCTTTTGAAGGAACAAGAACTCCAAATCCCTCCAGAGGTCTCTTTACATTCTCCTTTTTAAAGGTGGTTATTAAGACGGAGAGTGGTAAATAGGTCACCTGCAATAGGTGTTAATGCTGTTGTTAAAACAAGAAATAGGTTATAGCTTGTTATCATGATCCTTAGCCCTTACTGATAGATGTTGTTCTGACTCGAGCTTTTAAGTTCATATAAATATTTTATTAAGTTATAGATTTTATTATGATCCTTACCAAGCGAGCAGTGATGGTGCAAGAAAAGCATGAGATGCCATTTTGAAAATGTAATCAAATAAATTTAGAAGTAAATCAATTGAAATCTAGGTCAAGTTGAAATATTGTATACCTCAGGGAGAAAATTAAGTGCAAAGGGGCTTCCCTTTTTCGTGATCCGGATGTCTTTGACGTTACCAAGAGGAGCCTGTGTCATAAAAAGTCCCAAGTCTAAAGTTATAAACAGCAAGAATGTGTCTCTGTTTGGAAATAAGAACTTCAGAAACCAAGTCAACTAAAGCCTCATAATGTGCTTCGTGAACAAAATGTAGCAGAACAATGCAATCTTTGTTTTTATTTTTCATGCTTGAATAATGCTGCATAAGAGTCGGTGGAGCTTTTAGATTATGCAGATTACAAAATGCAGCAATAAAACTTTGACCCATATCTCCATCAATGGACATTTATGGTTAAACTCTCGAGTTAACTCTTAAACACTTGTGAGTTTACAATCCTAGGTCACAAAAATCAGTTAGTTCCCATGTAAATTCTCTTTTGGTAAACTCATACATTGTCGTGTAAACTCCGATAAAATTTGAAAACTGAATTTTACTGGGAGTCTACGCGTAACCAATTCTACATTTGTTTGTGTGAAAACTGAATATTATATTTCAGAGATAAATAATGTACAACCACTAATGTGTTTATATAGGCTATTCTAACCTAATGGGCCTGACTAATGACTAAAAGGCCAATTACAAATTACTACTAATAATAGTAAAACTTCACTATTTACAACACTCCCCCTCAAGCTGGTGAATGAATATCTATCATTCCCAGCTTGGAAACAATTCTTTCAAAGTTTTTGTTGTTCAGTCCCTTAATTAGAAGATCTGCAAGATTGCCTTGGGAAGAGATATATGGAGTGCAAATTAGACCACTATCTAATTTTTCTTTGATGAAGTGTCGGTCAACTTCAATATGTTTGGTTCTATCATGTTGCACTGGATTATGAGCTATGCTAATAGCAGATTTATTATCACAATAAAGTCTCATTGGTTCATCACTCTTTATCCTCAAGTCTTCCAGGATGCTTTGAAGCCATAGCAGCTCACATATCCCTTGTGTCATTGCCCTGAACTCTGCTTCAACACTAGATCTAGATACCACAGTTTGTTTTTTACTCTTCCAAGTCACAAGATTACCACCAAGAAAAGTGCAATAGCCTGTAGTTGATCTCCTATCCACAATTGACCCTGCATAGTCAGCATCAGTATATGCTTCAAATCTCATGCTTCCATTTCGTTCAAACAATATCCCTCTACCCGAGGTTCCTTTCAAATATTGAACAATTCGGAGTGCAGCTTGTAAGTGAGTCTCCTTTGGTTGGTGCATGAATTGGCTGACTAAGCTTACAGCAAAGGCAACATCAGGTCTAGTATGTGATAAGTATATAAGTTTGCCGACTAACCTTTGATAATTTCCTTATCAACCTTAATATCCTCTTTTGCATTCCCCAACTTTACATTTGGATCAATTGGTGTACTTGCAGGCTTGCATGCCGCCTTGCCAGTCTCCTACAGAAGATCACTAATATATTTCTGTTGGGATATGAAAATTCCTTTCTTAGAGTGAGCCACTTCAATTCCTAGAAAATACTTCAATTTTCCCAAGGTCTTGATCTCAAATTCATTGGCCAAGTGTTGGGCTAATAGTTGTTGCTCCTCTTCATCATCACCAGTTACTATAATGTCGTCCACATACACCAATAACACTGTTACTCCCTATAAGTGTATATGATAGAATAGCATTAAGAAGCTTGTATCTAGTGTTAATCTTGTAACAGCCAGCTGTTTACAGCTGGCATCTGCACTGACAGATGTCAAGTCAGATTCAGGTTAACCTGCTATAGCAGGTAACCCTTCAGGCTCTTATATAAAGCCTTTGTAACAGTTTTCAATCAATCAATGAAAAACAGAATTTGTGATAAAGAAGTTAGTTAGAGAATGCTTTCAGTTTCTCTGTAGTTTTACACTCCCCCTGACTCGGAGTGTTTGACAAATAAAGTATGGTCTCCTTGGCTTTGTTTAAAGCCCAAACATATCATAACTTTAGTGAATCTCCCAAACCATGCTCGTGGTGATTGCTTTAGCCCATATAAAGCCTTTTTTAACTTGCACACGGTGTTGACGTTGACAGCAGTACGTCCATGGTATCCAGGGGGTACATCCATGTAGATCTCTTCCTCTAAATCTCCATGAAGAAAAGCGTTTTTTACATCAAATTGGTTCAAGTTCCAATTGTAGTTAGCTGCTAAAGATAATATCACCCTAACAGTATTAATTTTTGTAACTGGAACAAATGTCTCTGAATAATCTACTCCATAAGTTTCAATAGATCCATCAGCCTTGTATTTTATATTGTATACCCATTTGCACCCTACAGATTTCTTTCCAAGTGGTAGAGGAACCAATTCCCAAGTATTGTTTTTATCAAGTGCCTCAATTTCCAAGTCCATGGCTTGTTTCCATTTCCTGTCAGACAACGCCTCAGATAAAGATGTAGGTATTGTGGTAGTATTTAGACTTGTGAGGAAGGCTCTATAGGTAGGTGATAATTGTTCAAAGCATAGGAAGTTGGATAGAGGGTAGAGTGGATTTTTGGTAGAAGTTCTAGTATCTTTTCTAAGGGCAACTGGAAGATGTAAGTCTTCAGAATCTATTGGTGGTACTTCTCTAGATTTTGGTTTCTTACGCTTTATTGGGATGGTTTCTGGTTCCTTATGTGAGGATGAGTTAGATTCTGGTTCATGTGCATTAGAAATTGAATCACAAGAATTTGAAGGGTCAAGCAAAGTTACCTCATGTAATGTCGGATCAAACTCTTGGACATGAGTAGATTTAGGAATGGTCTTTCTTCGTGTATAAGTCATTATATTTTTCCCATATCTTACATCGGCTTCAACATTTACATGATTTTCATAATCAACTTCAGACTCAACATCGTTACCTCCAGTTTCAGACTCAACTTCTGGTCCGAAAGTAAGGTCAGGAAGTATAAGAGACTCATCTTCCTTGCTTATATTCTCCCCCTGAAGATGAGTTTTAACAAAATAACTTTCTTGTTCATGAAAGGTGACATCTCGAGAAACAAAGTACAAGATGGAGGATGATAACATTTGTAAACCTTTTTGAGTGGAGGAATACCCTATACAGACACACTTTAAGGCTCTAGGATCAAGTTTACTTCTACCATCATGATGGATATGGACAAATGACGTACACCCAAATATTCTAGGAGTAAGATTATTGGAGGTGGGCATATACGGATAGAACGACGATAAAACTTCCATAGGAGTTTTAGAGTCAAGGACACTAGAAGGTAAACGGTTTATGAGGTAAGATGCTGTTAAAACTGCCTCCCCCCAAAATTTCTTAGGAACCTTATTTTGGAATTACATAGCTCGAGTTTGATCTAACTAACAAATGCCCATTTTTTCTCTCAGCAACCCCATTTTGTTGGGGCGTTTTGACACATGAAGACTCATGAATAATACCTTCTTTTTGACAAAAAGAATTAATAATCTTTGGCATTATCAGACCTGACTCTCTTAATACTTACTCCAAACTGAGTTTTAACCATTGCGAAGAAATGTAGAAACACAGAGGTAACTTCAGACTTTTGTTTTAGTAAATAGACCCAAGTAACTCGACTACAATCATCAATGAATGTTACAAACCATCGACTACCTGATATATTTGCAACATTTGAGGGACCCCACACATCAGTATGAATTAAATAAAATGGAGAAGTACTGATATTATTACTGACAGGAAAAGAGACACGCTTGTGTTTAGCAAGTTCACACACCTCACAACAGAGACTCTCAACATCTAAATTTTTAAATAGTGAAGGAAATAATTGTTTCATGACTCTAAATGAAGGATGACCAAGACGACAATGGTACAAAAAGACTTTCTCCTTGTTGGTCTTAATTGATTCAGAAAGAAAGGAATTGTTGTTGGAAATGTTAAAGGATCTGATGAGATTCTGGTTATCAAAATAATAAAGACCATTCCATTCTCTAGCATTTCCAATCGTCCTCCCCGAATCCTTGTCCTGAAAAACACAAGCATTGTCACAAAAAACAACATTACATGATAGGTCTTTTATGAGTTTATGTATGGAAATTAGGCTAGTGGACAAATTGGGAATATGAAGGACATTTTGTAGGGTTATAGTTGGGCTAATCTGGACATTTCCTTGACCTGCTACAGTAATAAGGGAACCATCTGCTTGGGATATTTTCTTGTTGCTAGGACAAGGTGAATAAGTGGAAAAGTGTGTGGGCAAGGGTGTCATGTGGTCAGTGGCTCCGGAATTCTAGTATCCAATATTGGTCAGTGGCTCTGATACCATGTTGAAATTTGGGGCCTAATTCATCCTTACTAAACCGGCTTGTAAGGTGAGGAGTGCCTCCTCTTTATAAACTCTTCTCAAGAGTTCTATCTATCCGATGTAGGACTAAATCCACCCCCTCAAAGCCAACACAATGAAGGTGTTGGAGGCTGCAATTAAGGCTAACTAAAGGTCGCAATTTAGGCGACTAGGGGCGGACCGCAATTAAGGCGGAATTTCCAACACACCCAATGGGCCTGAAGCGTGGACGATGCGGGAAGCCCATCAATAGATCTAGGATAGGCTCTGATACCATGTGAAAACTGAATATTATATTTCGGAGATGAATAATGTACAACCACTAATGTGTTTATATAGGCTATTCTAACCTAATGGGCCTGACTAATGACTAATAGGCCAATTACAAATTACTACTAATAATAGTAAAACTTCACTATTTACAACAGTTTGGCCTTAAAGTGTAAAAAAATTTGTCATCATTGTATGGCATCTGGTTTTAATTATATGTGCTGCAATATATATTGGCCTTAAAACATAAACTTACACTTACAGTTTTACTTTTGTTTTGATTAATTTAGCTAAAAAATAAAGCATGTGTTCAACAAAAAATTGTATCATGATTAGGTCAAATTATGCCTTGTTATGGGGCAATTATTATGCCTTGAGATGGCTTGGTTGTTTCTCTATAATTTCATTTATTTTTCACAATTTCTGTTTGGTCTTATAAAGTTTACCTATTTAAAAGTTACTAATCTAAGTGTGCTTTTTTATTTATTTTTAAACAAGCCATGCTCTTGAGAGGACTCTCGAGTTTGACAACATCAGGTTCTATTATAGATTTAACATATTTCTAGACAAGATTCCTGCAAATATCTTTTGTAATTAATTTTTTAGAAGTGCAAAGTAACATTAACTTTGGTCTGTAAGACTAGCCCTGCAAATATCTTTTGTAATTAATTTTTTAGAAGTGCAAAGTAACATTAACTTTGGTCTGTAAGACTAGCAAGCAACAGTCAAAGATGCATTAACATATATAGCACAATCAGGTAATAATATACAATAATATTCAGGTTCCCGGTTCCCACTTCGAACAAAACAAAATAACTTCTTTTCACTTGTCTTGGAGAAACCCATCCTCAGGGAAAAAAATACATTCTACGATTTGAATTTTGATCCGACTTTTTTTGTGGCTATTTAACAAGCCATTGAGAGAGTATGCTATTACAAGCCTGGTATTTCCCTTACTTCTGTTCACTTGTTTGTCATATTAACATTTTCATACATAATTTGAAGTATTCGGGAAAAAACAAAATGGAAAAAGAAGGTAAACCATACTAACCGTCATAATTACTGCATCAACGTCTTGTGTATTTCGGCTAGAAGCACAAGTAATAGACCAGTTTTGCAATGGGGAACTTCCATCATGACTGTAAGCTAGTGTCAGAACCTTCGCATTTAATTTAATGTCATCTTTGCCAAGCTCTTTGCACAATGTATCAGTCAGTGTCTGTGCTGGATACACAGTTATACAAATGAGATGAAATATATGTTTAAATAAGATGAAAACAATATTCAAATGGTCAATGCTCTAATCAAGCACAGGACAAGGTTTCCTCAAAGGAGGAATATTTGCACAATGATTCAATACCTGCATCCCACCCTGAAAAGAAAATGAACCACGCTGGTGCTTGTTTTTTCTTGGTACATCTTTAGTTTCTCCAGCTTTGTTCTTTTTTCCAAATACGCTGGATTGTAAAGCCCCAGCTATAATGGAGCCAAACCTGAAACACAGAGGACCCATGACATAGTAACCAAGAAAGTAAAGAAAGAAATGATATCTTACATTTCTAGGGAGACTCTGATTGGCTCATAATTAATGTGAGTACAAGAGAAGAATGCTCTATAAGCCCAATGGTGAGGAAGGATTTATTTGGTTGGGAAGAGAGAGGTAGGGTGATAAATTCGATAGAGAAGAGAGAACGGGGGGAATAACAGAAAGTAATGTGGCCTAAATACACAACTTCGACATAAATATTTCAATCAAAACAGGTCAGAACAATGATTTGTGCTCACCAGATCATGCGGCTAAGTACACAACTTTGACATGTCTAACAGTTTTTGATAACTGATTGTTTTTGTTTTATAGATTTAATTTGTACACGCCAGTCAATGTAAAGATTTTTTATGATATTAATCAATCATAATCGTGAGTTCATTAAAAATATTTGATTTCAATCATAACAACTTCACACAAATACATCAACTAAAAGTAAAAAGTACAAGGAGCTACGAGACCACAATTTGTTTATATAGATATCAAGTGAAAATATGAACTGAAGAAAACTAAGACTAGAAAATTTTATTGCCGGTAGCTAAATTAGTACTATAAGAAAGTTGCAAGCAATACCTTTTCTCCAAATTCCATAGCTCTGGGAAAGAATGGCGCATCTGTTTGAAATTTATGAAAGGTAATTAACATTTTATATGATTATCCAATATTAATATGACAAATATTCATATTTACAAGTTGTTTCAAAAAAACAAATTTGTTACAACTAATTTAATATGAAATATGTAAAAGTATTTGAAACTTTGAGAAGCAACTCACAGAAAGAGATTCAGGGCCTGCTGCACTTGTACCTCCAACAAAAGGATCAATGAGGTAGTCCACGACCTTCAAATAATTGTTAGAAAAAGAAGTAACAAATAGTAGATGAAAATAATAAATGCTATCGAAAATATATTATGATTTTTGTATTTATTCTATATGCATATAATATCATGTTATATCATGTACTAATTGAATAATATCATTCTTCGTTATCAGTGGTAGGATTGGTCGTTTTGCAGTGAGACCGGTCACTCTGTTTTTCATCTCCATTCGGCCAATTTGTATATATCGTATTGTTTATTTGGTTGAAATTGTTACTCAGAGCTTCATTATGGTGAGACTGGAAATAACACTCATGTGATAATGAAGCATCATTGCATATTGGATCTCGTCTTATTTTCCACGACACGATCAAACATATTGAGATAGACTATCATTTTATCACGGAGAAGATAACATCAGAAGACATCATGATCTTTGTCCACTTTAAAGACCGATGCCTTCACCATATCACTAAGAGGTCCTCCATTCAATTATGTATGTAACAAGCTTGGTGCATATGATTTCTATGCTCCAACTTAAGGGTTAGTGTTGAAAATACATTATGATTTTTGTAAAATATCATGCAAATAGGAATAATATCTCCTATACTAATTTGTTTTAGGGCCTTGAGCCTATATAAAATGGACTCCTCTATGTTGTTGAAATACATGGTTTCACAATATTATGTCTCTATTTTCTATCATTCAATAAATAAAAGGCTAGATAATGTACATAGTGCATTGTAGGCATAGAACATATTAGCCATAAGCAGAAAGGAAAATGAGTGACTTGTGACATATACCTCTTTCCCAAAATGACGTTCGAAGAATCTACTAACACTGCAAGAGACAAAACAGAATGCTAAAGATGTCACTTTTGCGCTATATTAAAATATAAATTATACAGAGAGCAAGGTTTTATAGAACTAGGATCCATTATTGAGGTTTAGCACACCTTTCTTCGGAATTTTCATCACACACGGCAGATGAGTCACTTCTTTTCCACATAAATGGTTCAAAAATGACCTGAATCTGCAAATTTAGAAAGATAAGTGTGCAAGCTATATTTAGAAGAGGTAATCAACGCCACAAATAGAATTAAAAAGAATAAGAAAAACATGAGAAAAATAGCATAATAGCAATTATTATTATTGTTATAATGATAATAATAATAATAATAATAATAATAATAATAATAATAATAATAATAATAATAATAATAATAATTTAACAATGATAATAATAATAATTATAAAAAAAATTGAATTTGAAGTTTTTCATCATCTTCCTTGAGTGAATCGCATTCCAGACTCCTGTGTCTTAGAACTTGGGGGTAAGCCTAAGTCAAGTCAAAACCACAAGAGTCAGCTCAAGAGGGGAGGGTTGTCCGAGCTCCACATGTTCTACATGTTCATATATCTGGTTGTAACTTGTAAGATTTAGAGAATGAGAGAAAACAGCCTAAGTGAAACCCTCAAAGTTCGGTTAACTTATCTATATTGTAAAAAGAAGAATTGTTCTGTAGTTCACTCCAATGATCTAGTGGGTCCTATCAGTCTGACAGTTACCACAGAAATTGAAGAAAAAAAATGATATTGGCAGATGCTATTCGGAGGGTATATCCCAAATCTACCTTTGGAAAAAGTTATAACTGGAAACAGGAAATGTTATACAATGGATTGCAAAGGAGTGTTCGAAAAGTGTGTGAATGAAAACATGTTTAAGTCACGTTAATCAAATGGAAAGCGTTTCATGCCAACAAAAGAGAAAACTATGAAAGCTCAAAACACTTGGAGATCCTTAGAGATGTGAGAAAGAAACCTTTGATTGTGCAGAAAGAAGTTTGCTCTTCAACAGTGCAGCAGGATTTGCGGGTACCTGATTAAATAAGTTATCACATTTAATTTTTTGTGACACAAATTTCTGTAAAATCGGAAAACCAATTTCCGAAGTCCAATTATTTCAAAATTGAAAAATAAAAACGCATTTTAGAAAGATAGAAGTTACTAGCAAAACATACCAGAACCGGTGTCCCATTTTTCACAATATAGCGCTTATGCTGTGACAATGGCTGTAACAAAAAACAAAATATCAATCTTATAAACAGAACAAATATGTAATCCCCAGTAGATCAATCACCAATATTCCTAAACTTCCAATTTCAATAATAAAATTCATATTCTAATTTAATTAAACGAGCTAAAGTTCTAGAAAGTTCTAGCAGCTAAAAACATTTTAAAGCAGTCATCACAAATTGTTGTTTATACAAGGTTCCTGCCGAAAAATATGCTTACATATTGTTGTTTTTCATGAAGTCCAAGAGCATCAATCAAACCTTTAACCTCTATTTCATTTTCAGTCTGCACAAAGAGGACAAAACATGAAAATTAAGAACTTATTATGTTACTATATTAGAATCAAGTATCAAATAAAGGATAAATTTTTTATACATGAAGTTTATTTTGCAATACATAACCCCCTCAAGTTAGGGTTGGATTAAAAAAAATTCAATACTGTTAGTTTCACATCTCATAGGCCATGTAGGAAGCATGTGCCGTCAAAAGTAGAACGTTGAGTAGCTTGCAGGATAACATGACTCACTCTTAGCCTACCTATGGGATGTCAAAACCTACAAATTTGATTTATATTAACCCAAAATTCAGGAGGGTTGTGTTATGAATTAAATTCAAAAATGTCTGGAAGATTGGATGGGTTACATATAATTTTTCCAAAACTAAATTTAACTTGTTAGAAATCCTCCTACTCTAACATAAAAAAAGATGTTCATGAAAATAGAGTGCACGTGAATATTAACATTATTGATGAAAAAATCATTGGTTTGGAACTGATATTTATTGACTACAGACCATTAGATAATATGATCCAAAATCGATGATTTGTGACAAATCTACACTCTGAACTGAATTATTCAACATTAACTTACATATACAGTAAAACTAAAGAGCTATGTACACTTGTACTAGTAAACTTACCATTGTATTAGCTCCCTCGTCCCAAACTAGCCCATCTCGAGAAACAGTTCTTAGTCTCCCTCCAGCTCTTCCCTCAGCTTCAAATACAGTTACATCTAGACCATGTGATTTCAGTTTGTAAGCCGCCGCAAGCCCACTTGACACCAGAAAATAAAGTTAGACAGTGCCAATGTCATGAATATTATCAAATATATCAATGGTAATAATGTGCATCATGGAGTATAATATAGATTAGAGCATAACGTAGATTAGAGCATACATAAAATCATATTAATTCAGCCAAATAGCATTCATGAAATACAATAGAGCATACAAACTGATGAGCTGACGAGGTGTCTATTGTTTGTCCAATAAAAGTATAAAACCGAAGGAAGAAAAGGGATTGGTACTAAGAATAGGAATTCTGCTATAGAGGAAGGGGGCTGTCAAGAGGGGTTTGGGTTGAAGATACTAAGAATGGGGAAGGAAACGTTAATACACTCAGTTACGAACTCTATTGCACCAACACTTCTAATTGAAGATGTGTCTGGTGTCCGACACCAACACATGTGATTACATTCAATTATGTCATTTTCTCATATTACTGCCGATGTTGACATTTCATTGTTAAAGTTGTGTTCATGTTGGTGATTCATAGGTTACGAGGTATACCATTTATCACTAGTTGAATTTAACAGTCCACATAACGTTCCAATTGCAAACAATCATCTTTTTTCAACCAAATAGCAATGATGAAACAACGTGAAATCACATTTCATCATTCCTTGCAAGTTCATTTTTCATCCACAATCTGCCACACGATACAATCAGTTCCCTCGCACATACTTTAATTCGTTATAATCTATGATATTCAAAACCCGCACGGAATTTGAAGGACAAGACCTCGTGTTAAGGGCGTGTTTGGAATCACTATGAGTTTGACGATTGTCTTCATCTTGTAGCTTACTATTATTTTTCTGCTTTTGATTCCACTTAAGCTTTCCATAAACTCTGTTTACTTGTTACAACTACGAGCTCTGTAGCACCAACACTTCTAACTGAAAGTGTGTCCGGTGTCCGTTACCAACACATGATTACATTCAATTACGTCATTTTCTCAAATTACCATGGCTAACCATAATTCGGCAAAAAATTTTATTTATAAGACTAAAAATTTAAAAAATAAATAAATAGCTAAATTAAAGATATGAAAAGTTAAACAACAACCGTACCTTACACCAGCACCAACAACAGCAACTCTTTTAACAGATCCTGCAGACCCATTAAAGAATTATCACACATTATCTAAGTCAACTAAATATGAACCTAGACATAATTTTTCTTCATTTTAGTTATGAAGAGATTGATAATTGTTATAATGAGAATAAATTGAGGAAATGTGAATGAATTTGGGGGGAGAGAGAGAGAGAGAGAGAGAAGTTACTTCTTGGATTATCATCTTTTGCAGAGGAGGCCATTTCTGACTCAGCTTCCGTCCAGTATGTATGGTTTACCTTACGCGCGGGGGTTTTGACGTTTCACCAATGCTCAGAGATTCATAGTCTAGTGTGTAAGGTACTCTTTGAAATCAAAACATTTTTTATATTTTTTTAATTATTACTTGTTTTTCTTTTTAGTAACATGTATAGTTTTATTTTTTAAATTTTTTTTAAGGGAAATGTTAACCAGTGCCATTAGGCAATGGTTAAGGAACCAAATATAGTAATTTCGTATTGAAACTTGTGTATTCAACTCTTCAAAAGTCTAAAAAGTGGTATTTTCAACTTAAAACTTTCTTTTTTTAGTTTTCTTAACCATTGTTCTGATGACACTGGTTAGCATAACCCTTTTTTTAAAGAGTTTGAATTAATTGAATGATGATTCAAATGTCTTATTGATTGAGTTTTGCCACATATTGTTCATATTCGACTTGAGAGATTAGTCTTTACAATTGTAAGTAAAAGATAATCATTCAATTCTTATTAAAAAAATTGTATGTGTAGGGAAATCTCAAAATAATTGTGTGTCCGACTAAGTTGAAAGTGTCCCTTGTTTAAGTAGTTAGACCAAGTTGTTTGAGTGATGTCTCTAGTAATTTTTGTGTCCTATCATGATTTTTGAAATAATTTCTTTTGCATAAAAACTTTTGAACCTTGATTCCACAAGTTTCAAAGAGAGTAACCTTCATTCCACAAGGTTAAAAGTAAAAGGTTGATTTTTTATCCTCGAATGGGAATTGTGACAAAATTTCTCATAGGATCAAGGTTGAGGCAAATTGAAGGAAGATTCTAGACATTGAAAGAATTTAGATGAAGAATGCTCATGGGATGTTTGAAGACTTGGAGATTTTAAGACCTTGGAGTTTCAATTTCAAAAGAGCTTGAAGATTGGTCAGATTAAAGTTTTACTTTGTGTTGAAAGCTTTAGATCTAGAGGAATTAGTAGCTCAAGAAATCATTGTAATAAACTCTGTAAATTTGCATCATCATAGTGAAAGATTACAACAAACTTTGGTGGATTTATTCAACGAGGGAGGATTGATCTCATAGCGAGGATGATTGGATGAACCTCTATAAATCGTGGTGTCATATCTCTCTCTTTTCTTATCTCTTTAATTCCTTGCATATTGAATCATATTGGAATTGTTGAATTAAGTATAGATTCTTTGTTAAACTGATTGATCATTCATGTAATAAACTCTGTAAATTTGCATCATCATAGTGGAAGATTACAACAAACTTTGGTGGATTTATTCAACGAGGGAGGATTGATCTCATAGCAAGGATGATTGGATGAACCTCTATAAATTGTGGTGTCATATATCTCTTTTCTTATCTCTTTAATTCCTTGCATATTGAATCACATTGGAATTGTTGAATTAAGTATAGATTCTTTGTTAAACTGATTGATCATTCATTTAATAAACTCTGTAAATTTGCATCATCATAGTGGAAGATTACAACAAACTTTGGTGGATTTATTCAACGAGGGAGGATTGATCTCATAAAGAGGATGATTGGATGAACCTCTATAAATCGTGGTGTCATATATCTCTTTTCTTATCTCTTTAATTCCTTGCATATTGAATCATATTGGAATTGTTGAATTAAGTATAGATTCTTTGTTAAACTGATTGATCATTCATTTAATTAATCTTGATTTGAAGAAATAGTTTAGATAAACTTTGTTTATCAATCAATTGATAAAGTTTGCAATAACTGTTAATATGAATATGAATATCTTGATTCAATAAATTTTCAACTTTCACAAGTCGCGATTTATTGTTTAAAGTTAGGTTTTTTTTTGGGTAACATGTTTAAAGTTAGGTTTGATTTAAGTTTGTTTACGTGTTTGCAATTATAGTGTTAATTTGGATTGTTACAAGAGATTTAATTGTGAACATCTTACTCAAAGTTGGATCAATTTTCTTATTAAATTTGATCTGTCTGGTAGTGATCAGATAGAGGCAACGGTCTCGTGCGGTATTCAGACACGGTGGTAAAGTAGTTTTCAAAGTAGAGTGAAAGGTGCATATGAGCACGTTAGCACTCCAAGGCTCAAGTCAGTGAGAGAACTGAGGTTGAACATGTCTAAGTGTGTATGTAAATGAAATCTTACCTTGAGGGTGACACCGAGTCACTCTTATACAGGCGAGAGAGGCTCTAACGGCATCCGTGAAATGTGGCGTCTCATTAGGGAGCCGTTGGAGGCCACGTGTACGATGTAGAAAGGTGAGGGCGTGTTTTAGGACGGTGATTGACACCGGAACTAACATGCTCCCTCAGAACGTTGCTTCATTTTGAGGAGTTAATCCACGTGGCTTTGTGGGATTGAGCATTCTAGCAGACCCATAACAAAATTGTTAGATTTTGGATTTCATCTTTTAACAATTGCAAATTCATTAGTCATAACCGTTTTACAAACGATTTTCTAAAAACCTTTCTGGTACAAACTATGTATTGGTAGTGGAAGACAACCAAATTTAGAATTTTAATTGAAATAACATAAATAATGAGATGGACCATGTTTATCTTGTCCATTCAAAAATTTCAATATTTAAAATCAAGGATTCAAACTATAAGACTTATTTGATCTTTTAAAATGTTAGAATTTTAATTTTAAAAAAAATTCTGAATTTTAATTATGATCACACGCATTAAGGGAATATTCAAATATTCCAAACCATCATAAATAATGAGAAAAATGGGTTTTAATTTGAAAGAGATCCATCTAATCCAATCCTAACAATGAATTATGTGCAACATCATTTATGTTAGTCGAAAAAATCAATGCCAGTGTCGTCAATAACTAATGCCATAAGTACAATTTTCATCAGTAATGGTTTCATTGCCAACATCAACTTGTCTTTTTCGGTGGCTCGAGGATGAGGGGTACCTTACTGATTTGACTCTGAAGTCTGGTGGGCTGATCGCTTTTGATTCGAGATCGGGAGTGAGTACTTTGATTTAAGTTTTTTTGTCTTATTTGGTGTTTTTTTCTCGGTGGATCGGGAGAGATGGTGGAAGCCGAATGAGTGTTGGAATAGGTAGGGTGTGGCTCAGCTATGGGGAGATGAAGACGTTGTTTGATTTGGGGAGTTTTTTTTGTGTGAGTAGTGGCGATGGGTGTGTATGACTTTTGTATACGGTGGTTGCTTGCATTGGAGTTTGATTTAAGTGGCAAAGTTGGTTTTCGTGGTGGTGGGTGTAACGTCCTACTTCTATTAAAGTGATAAAACACGCGGATAATACAAATATTCAAGAAATAGACGTCACGTCTTCAATAATTCTCAAATAGCATGCATAAAAATTTTCTTAAAAGCATTACATCAGATAAATAGCATACACCTCTAAGTAGTCATGTCATAAGCATCATAATACATCACTAAGCTAAATCTTCAGTCTCAACATACGAGTACAAATCTCAACAGCATATAAAATAATCAACACCAAAAGACAATGAAAGACCGACACCCTAAATCAGAGCCCTAAAAACTAAGACTCCAAAAGCGGTAAACGGGATAGCTCTGAAGCTAGCCTCCTCACTGATGAGCTTTTCATTCATATCATGTTGTGTCATTGTTTGTATATTCTTATTTATTAATTTTGTTAGGTCTGCAGCTACTTAACTTAATAATTCCCTCTAAAATGTTGCATTAGGTTAGCAGCAATTTAACCTAACAACTATTGTTTCTATAGACTTTTTTTTAAGTTTGCAACAACTAAACCTAGAAAATTCCCTCCAAATGATCTGCATTAATTGCTAAATGCTAACTCTAATCATGCACGCCGTCTACACCATATTTAAATATAGTGAGGCGGTCAAAACGACCACGGGGGGTTAGTCCACATCTTCATAAATAAGCATAATCAATTGAAAGGTATTCATCAATTTTAATTTCAAATGATTAAGCAAAATGATAATTCAACATCAACATTATTCACCAACACATATAAGTTCACATTATCACAAGTATACAATTTATCAATCACATCCATCATTAAGCACATAAATGCGCCTAGACACGACTCCTATATGCATGTGGTACCAATTGTCACCAAGGTCGTCACCTCATGATGCAACAAAAACATCATAATCGTCACCAATAATTGAATACAAAGTATCCGTCGTCACCAATATGAATATAAAATCCGTTACCATCAGTCATGAATGCATAAACATATGACTCAACAACAATGCATATGTTCACAACAAATCGTCACCAATAATCGTCTCCAATATTATACATGCAATCACCACATTCAACATCAACATTTAGCATGTATAAGTTCAACACATCAACAACCGACAACATATATATCATGTTATAATTCATCGACATAAACAACGACATAAAACACCGTCGTCAAATACAACATCATTAGCATAGTCATCAAAAGTCAACACTTTGAAAGAAAGTCAACACCTTGACCAAAAAGTCAACATTAAGGAATACAACACAACAAACATCAACTCACCCTCATTTCATTCTACTTTAATCATATAAACATGATTACAAGACATTCCTTATGTTATCATACTGTTAGGACACAATTCGACAAGGTACGTCTATAGTTCATAACTTTAGAAAAAATTCTCTAAATTCAACCAAAACTAAGCAAACATGTCTAATTGCCTCAACAAAGCATATGCGATACTCACACATGTTCATAGTGGCTTAGGAATACGAGTATCCTAGGCCCATTCCAACAAGTTTCATGCTATTATGGCTATGCATCAAACCTACATGCCTTCATCTACGTCCATTGGAACTATAGTGTAGACCAATCATGTAATCACCTTTGTTCACAAAAAGTCTATTTTCCGATTATTCCCGAATACCGGTTTCGTCTCAATTCAAGTTTCTTATCATTGAAGAAATCCAAAGTGATATCAAGCAAATCATGTTCCAGCGAGTATAACATTGAAAACAGCAAAATAACACACTTAAACAAGTGCATAGGACCTCTACACGTCGGTCCCCAAGCACCCAAACGCGGAACAACACATGGCGATGTCCCTATATGGGCGCCTGGCGCTAGCTCTCTCTGAGTGGGCACCTAGCGCCCTACCTCAGGCGCAGCGCCGCGAAAAGCACATTTTTGGTGTGTTTCGGCCACGGGTTCTCGCCAATTTTCCCCAAAAAATGCTTATTTAGATCCCTCCCCCCCCCCATTCACCCAAAGTGATTAAAGGCTTAAGCCAAGGCTCAAACACATCCAAGAAGCTCTTTTCTCGACACTTAAAATGACTTATGTAACAATTGAAATGATTTTTCTTAAAACACCAAGATTTCAACAACAACATTTCATCTCATTCAAAATCAACACAATCAACAACAACAACTCAACTTATCAACACCTAATCCATGAATTGAAATGATCAACAACACCCAACAACATTCATAACATATAATCATGAATCCATTCACAATTCAACAACAACATCATATTCCACCAAATTGAGCAAAAACAACAAAGTACTCATATCAATACATCTCAAGCATGTAAATTCAACAACAACAACTTATTTAGCATCAATTTCACATATCCAAACTTAGGATCAAGTAGGAGCACAAAAATCATCATTAAAATTTACAAAGATCACATTTCACAAATAAGCACTTATAAAATTAAGTAGAAAAAGTTATTATGACTTCAATTATGAATGAGTACCATCCCCATTACCTTAACTAAGCACAATCCTAGCCTTGACTTCACTTTTGCTCCTCAAATCTCTAGCCTCTTTCTTCCTCTCCAAGCTCTTCATCTCCCAAAACCCTTTTCTCCTTTCCTCTAGCTCTTTCTCTCTCTACCTCCCTCAATATTTGTGAAAATGAGTGTGAAGACCTAATTTCTCTTAAGACTAGAGTTTATATAGGTTCTACATAAATGGCCTCAACCCTCAATTGTCTTAATGGGCTTGAAGTTTTCTCTAACTAATTCGCCAAGTTTCTACTTGCTTACCAGATAAATATAACGAATAGTTACCGTCTCTTATGTAATTATCCCAACTCACTAGTAACTTAGTAAAAATAATTATTCCTGCTCAATATACTACTAAAAATAATCCTCATCGTAAAATGACTAATATACCCTTGAGTCCGAAATGACTAAAATACCCTTCTTAAGCCAAAATCTACTAATCCCGGATAAAATACACACAGAGACAATTAATCACATACAAGCACATGTAACCACACATAATAATTAATTAAAATAATTCTAGCGAAAATCGGGTTGTTACAGTGGGTCTTTTGGGTGTTGAAGGTTCAGACATTAGTTAGGTGTTGATTGCATTCGTGTCTTAATTGGTGTTTATTTTGGGTGTTCAACCTATATACGACGTCTTTGTAGTATTTGATTTACCGGTCTCGGTTCATCTTGAGCAGAGATCTGATTTTTAATAAATTTTACTGTTAAAAAAAAACATTAAGGCAAACTCAATTTGAGCCTACATAGAACAAAATTAAACATCAGTGCAAATGTCACATGTGCAAGTGATAACCAACGAAATTGTTGGGGACAACAACATAGGATTCCATACAAGATTAGATATAAGTAATTTTTGTAATTAGTTTCCTTCGTATCTCATATTGAGCCTAAATCAACCAAAAAAATTATTCTTGATTAACATTGACTTTTAGCTATGAAAGAAGAACTAAATCAATTTTAAAGTAATGAGGTTTGGGCTTGTTGGCAGTTATCTTAGTCAACGCTTTCGCCTCAATCCACTTTATGAAGTAGTCCACAACTACCATGAGGTACTTAAGTTCCCACAATCAACACCACTAATTTGTGGTTATCGAGAAGTTTGGTCGAATTTGAGTTGTGTTTAGTTGAGTTGGATGTTGGGGGTGGTAGCTGCTAACACTTTAAGGCACAAGTCTATGAGAGAGTAAATATTGAGATTTTTTAGGTGGAAAGAAGTGTACACCTTACATTTTATGTGAAGGGATGCATTTATAGGCATTGAAGAGGAGCTGTTGAAGAGTAATGGAGGTGCAGATACAAACATCTCCCTTCAATGCATGGATGCAGTGATCGTTGGGAGGCGTTTCGAGTAGTTGAGGGGTTATGAACTAGAGAATATTCGAAGCTAGGAGAATGATCTTGTTGATTAGACCCCTTGTGGAAATGGACTTTGAGGTTTAGGCCAGAACATAACTTTGTATGAACTTGGCCCACTAAAATCGACATAAGTGGAACCAAAGCCGTGTCATTTTCACCATGCACTTATTAAAATTTGACTTACATACTATAACTAGCATAGAGATTCGATTCAACATGAATGATGAAGGATCATGGATCCAAGACAACAGTTAATAAGAACCACAAGTATGGGACTATGCTAGAAATTGAGGAGCATCTCTTGTGGCACTCCATGCCACAAATATACTCGGTACTGAAATACATATATTTGTTCTGTACCTTCTCAGAAACATGTACACAATTAAGACAGAAATAATAATAATAACAACAACAAAATAGGAAAAAGACAAAATCACCATGCAGTAGCAGCAGAGTTTATATCTTACTAAAATAGTGTCAATGGTCGACAACTCTAATACAAAGGCTGCTATTAAGAGGATCACATGGATTACTGATGAAGCTGATTCCTGTTCCCCAGTACAAAGCAACTTTCACATTTCTGTTAGTTTATTAATTAAATACTCTATCATCTATATGTGCATCTATGTACATATTAAAAAGAAAATGCCGTCCAGACATATTTTTTTAAATCACGACTATGGTTCATTTGGAAATCACAGATGATGTCTTATGAATAAGCAGTTAAGATCCTTTAAAAAAAAAAAAACGCAGTTAAGACATATATTTCTAAAATATGTCTCGTTAATTGGTTCTTTAAAAAATACATACATGCTTCTAATATTGAGTCAATTGTCTAAATTACTCTTGACTAATAAGTTCGTTCAATAGAAATACAAAAAGCTAAATTAAACGAGAGATATTTTATTTTATTTTAATGAAAACGACAGATATTTTATAGATACTATCATTGAATAAAAAATTATTAATCCCCTAAAATAAAATTATTAATATTCATAAATAATCTTATTTTTTACAAATGTCGTGAGTATTATTTTTTTTTTGACCAAAGCAAACTTAATTGATATCATTAATTAGAGAGCACTGCATAGCAGTACGGGATACTTAATCACGGAATTTGACGAAACAACAACAACACTAACAATTCAAGGGTAAGCTGGTCATATAGAAATAAATTAAGGATAAAACTGTAATAACAAATCAACATCAAGTTCATCCGTTGTTTTTCGTATAAATAGATTCCGTACTAACTAGCATTTCCG